>OGOA01000021.1_pt1 | contig 138214 bp, 131 predicted proteins | sample 1573621 | NCBI WGS metagenome assembly OGOA01 (sample SAMEA2581917, study PRJEB24529) | metagenome | biome: Human gut stool | place: China | collected 2011
CTTCAAGTAACTGCTTCATTGAAATTACGCTCATTTTAATACCTCCATTGGTTAAATAATCTTTTGCGGGTTTCATACTCGCATGACAACCAGCGCGTATACTGGCACCAGTCACACAATCCACCTGCATGTTTTTTCACACGAAATGCATTATATCAATAGTATCAATTATTTGCAAGTGTTTTTTATATATTTACTCATAATTTTTACTCTTATTTACACTCTTATTTTGCATTTCATATTTCTTTCTTATTGTCTTGTTATTATTTTAGCAATATTTTCATATGTATCACCTTTTATAAGCTCGAAATCGCCCTCTTGTATCACTCTTGAATAATCCTTTGAATACAGGTATTCAACAAATGCATCTGCATTATCTATAATTCCGTTTTCAGCAAGCATTCTGGCTATATCAGAGGCAACTGTCACCGAACTTATATGTACTGTAACCTTTTCTTTAGGAGCTGTCGTCTGCCCTTCAGTCGTTTTTTGTGTTGCAGCTATAGTACCTGCTGCTGTAGTAACAGCATTATCTGATGCTGCTGTTCCCTTTACATCTGCCTGTGTTGTATATGCTATAACCGAACCAGTAGTTTCATGTATGTCTTTATTATTGCCCGAAGATTCCGGTGTAATCTTATTAGCAATCATAAGAACAAGCACTGCTAATATTATGCCGCTTCCAAGACCACACATATAATATTTTAATTTCATTTCTTTAATCCTTACTGTGCTATAAAACACTAATTATTACCTGAGCTAAGATTGATAATAAGTCTTACTTCTCCTACACCCATTTTAAGTCTTTTAGCAATATCCACATCCCTGTATCCGCTATTATACAGCTTTATAATCTTTTCATTTGAAGAAAGTGCATCATCTAAAATAACTTCAGCTATATCATTTTTTGCAGATGGCTTATTCTGAACTGATTGTTTATTCTGCGATTTCTTTTCTGAATATGCATTCGTATTTCTGTTCATGCGTGTACCATTGACATCTTTAACTGTTGTTTTTATTTCTTTGTCCTTCTCGTTTAACATGTCATACATAAACATAACTTCATTATGATTACGATTTATTTCCTTAAGCACTCCATCTGCATATTCATTCATCTCAAGAATCTTTGTGTTAGATAGTTTATCAAGTCTTGCTTCTGTCTTATCTTCTATATCCTGCATTTTCTGTTCTATGATATTGTCTATAGTCTGGGACACCTTGCTCACCTGACTTGCTGCATCATAATCTGAAACAGCTGGATTCATATCTTTATCATGGTCATTATTATCTGTTATGCCTAATATAATACCTACAATAACACATATTATCCCTATTACTAAAAGTACTATCTCTACTGTTCCCATTATATCCTCCGAAGCTGTTTCCTTTTCTCTATGCCCATATATAACACCATGGTCATAAGGTCAAAACCCGCATGAGCCAGCTCATATTTATTAAATCCTGACATCGAAATCAACGTTCTGATATTCCTGACCCTTTATAATAACTTTTCCATCGGGCTTTTTATTTTTATCATTCTTATGCCCTGGCTGGTATTCATTATCGCTTTTATCCTTGGCATCAAACTTTTTCTGTCTGTTATCGGCATCATCCTTATTATTAACCTTCTCAGACCTGACATTAGCATCCTTTTGTGACTGTACAACTATAGTCTGTTGTTCAATCATCGGCTTAGCATCTTCTCCATGTCTTATCTGGGATACTGTATTCTGCTGTTGGATCATACCGAATTCTGTAGGTCTGATTATCATATTCTTCTCCGTTTCTGTTTACAGTGGAGCACTCTTTATATCAGCACCCTCTTTTCTGAACTGGCAATAATTATACTTTTCCTTAAGGAACATACATATATCTCCAAACATCAGCTGTGTACCAACATATGCAACATTAGAAATCTTTATACAGGCATTCTTTTCCTCGCCCAATGTAGATTTAAGCTGCTCATACTCTTTCTTTTCCTGATTAAGCTCCTGATCCAGTATGATAAGATTTCTCATTGTTTTAGAAAGCATCTCCTGCTTATCCTTATCCAACGTACCTTCCATATCCTGTTTTTTTCTTAACGCTGTCATAAGCTGTGTCAGCTGTATTTTATTGTTGCCTTTAGTGCTAAGACTGTTTTTAAGCTCATCCATACGTTTCTTCATCGTTGGATTAACCCCAACTCCTACCACAGTAGTTGTTCCCATCTCGTTACCTATAGTTTTAGCTTCTATAAATGATGTTGCTTTCACATCACCACCTATTATAAGTCCTTTTTTACCAGTAGCTTTAATAAAGCCCTTTGCAACTACTCTTGAATGTAATATCGAATCAGATTCTATATTGCCACCTGATTCCACAAGACTGACACTTTCAATAAACTTTGAAACTATATTGCCGCCTGCCTTTATCACAGCTTTATTCATTCCCTGGATACCTCTGTTAAATGTTATATTGCCGCCAGCTATAACGGTTGCACCTTCTACAACCCCCTGTACTACAACATCGCCCTTTGCTTTAACAGAAAAACCGGCAAGTATATTTCCTTTTATTGTGACATCTCCATTATACTCGATATCCCCTGTTGAATTATCTATATCAACAAGTTCAAGCACATTAGATACAACCACTTTATCATTTTCAAGTATAACATGCCCGTTAACCTGACTGATAAGCTTTCTTCCATCCTCTGATATAACAAGGTTTCGTCCAAACCTGAATATCACATGCTTTACCTTATCTGGATTAACCTTCTTACCGAATACATCCACGCCAGCTTCGCCCATGTCCTCTGGATGCAATATTGCTACAACATCACCTGCATTAACATGGTTCACATTCTCTAGTGTATGAAAATCAACTGTTCCATCTTCATTCATCTTAGGTCTTGGCTTAAGTTCTTTATTGAACTTATATTCTATGTATCCGTCTTTGCCATTTCGGACTTGTTTTCCTATTGCTACAACATATATTTTTCCATATTGTCTTTCTTTTATAAATGTATCAATAACACTTTCATCTATTCCGCATTTTATTCCTTTCTGCTCAAGATCCCGCATTATTTCATTCTTATCAAGCCTGATTCCACCCTCAAACGGCGGATAAAAAACAGCCTCTGCTCTCATGCCATCATAACTTATTCTGTAATCACCGAATTCTCCATATGTAAGCTGCTGCTCATCTGAAACCTTGATTGTTGTTTCTGATAAAGCTCCGGCTTTAACTGCCTCCATTAGTTTAACACTATTACATTCAATTTTCCTTTGATCAACATAATACATGACATAATCTATAGATGCTGCATTATATCTCTCCTTAGGTGGGTAAACCGTTATATAAAGTCCGTCTACTTTAGAAGAAAATTGAAAATACCCTGCCATACATTCTTCAATCATCTTAAACCCACTTTCTTTTATCGTTTATTGTGATATCGGAGGTAAAAAGCCCTCCGACTTTGCTTCACATGCATAAATATCTTTCATTATGCCGGAAACATATAATCGCCCATAACCTTCTTCATTTTATTCAAAGCTTTTGTGTGAAGCTGCGAAACTCTTGATTCTGACACTTCAAGAGTCATACTTATTTCTTTTAGTGTCATATCCTCATAATAATATAAAACTATCACTCTTCTTTCTTTTTCAGTCAGTGTATCTATTGCTTCGACAAGCTTTTTTTTCGTTTCCTCTTTTTCAACCACAGATTCTGGCTGGTCAAAATGCGAATTTCCCACATTCTCCATTTTGATTTCACTACCCGCTTCTGTGTATTCATCAAGTGATATAAGATTAGAGGATTTCATCTGACCCTGCCATTCACTCAGCTCATCTATTGATATTCCAAGCTCTGCTGCTAGAAGCTCATCAGTCACAACTTTTCCAGTTTCAGCCTCTATCTTTGCCATTGCTGTATCTATCTTCTTTTGTTTCTGCCTGAGTGATCTTGGAATCCAATCCATTTTTCTTATCTGATCAAGAATTGCACCCCTTATTCTAAGACTCGCATATGTCTCAAACTTGACATTCTTACCGAAATCAAACTTATCTATAGCATCAATCAGTCCAAATACGCCATAACCAACAAGATCGTCATATTCGACATTGTATCCAAGATACATATTCATCCTGCCGGCTACCAGTTTAACAAGCTGTGCATATTCTGTTATTAGTTGTTCCCTGATTTCACTGTCATGACTTGCCATGTATCTTTCCCATAGCCTGCTTCTTCCCAATTCATCCATAAAAGAATGCCCCCGTAACGATCATTTAGTTGTTATACCGCTTCTTTGGAATCTTCTGAATTCTTCTTTTCTGACTCAGCTATCCTTGCTTCGATTTCCTGTTTTTCCTTTTCAAGCCGCTCTTCTTCAGCTTTTTCTTCTTCTTTTGTTATATGTCTGTCACATATAAAGCATATGATTCTGCTTACAATATAAAACACTGCCATTACAACCGCCAGTATCCATATAAATGTTAATAAATCATATTTGTTAATAACCATAACGACTGCGGTTATAAAACCAGCTAATAATGATACTATTGCAGATACATTTCTAAACCTTTTCATACATCATCCTCACAAACTCTGCTTATATAACTTTTCTTGGTTTACCTACCGATTTTATAACATAATCGCCATTTTCTGTATAGAACTCCACCGTTCTACCATAATTAAGTCCACAGTCTTCTGATAAAAGCCTGATACCCATTTGAGACAGTTTTTTCTTAACTGCCTCAACATTTCTCTCGCCAACCCTTAAGGTATCATTGTTAGTTTTCATAGCAAACATCTGTGCTCCACCTGCTATCTTGGCAACAATCCTTGACCTGTTAGCACCTAGACTTACCATCTTTGAAACAAGTTCATCTATTCCACTATCTGCGTACTTTGCTGTATTAGAATTATTCTTAAACTGTGTACTGTCAGGCAGCATACAATGTAATAAGCCACCTATTTTGTTTACAGGATCATATAGCGCTACACCTACACAGGATCCTAGCCCAAGTGTCGTCAATACCCCTGGTGACTTACACAACTGCAGATCTGCCATTCCAACTTTAATCATTTCATCTAAATTCATAACCAAACTCTCATCCTAAAGATAATATCAATCAATAACTCCTAATGAACGAAGAATCTTATCATACGATTCAAGTTCTGGAATAAGAAGAAAATATCCTTTAACAAAATCCAGCTCACCGAACTGTGTCTGAATCAATAATAACTTATCACCATATTTACCAAATTCTGATGCTGGAACGCTCAAAAGTGCTCCAACCATATCTATAGTCATCTGTGGAACATCTGCTATAATGTTCATATTTGTCAATGATGAGATAGCTGTAAGATATGAACCTGATGCGATATTGCCTATCTCATTTAATGCAGACATTTCCATTTCTGTGAACTCTGCACTATCGTTATCTTTACTGTCATCCTGTAGCATAAGCGAATTAACAAGATGGTGTGCTGATCTGGTATCGAATATAAACATCATCATTCCATCTATATCTCCACCCAGCTCTAACAAAATACCTACTACAGTCTGATCTTCACTACCTATAATAGTTGATATATCTTTAAACTGGATTAAAGCTACATTAGGAACTGACATGTCCATCTTTACATTAAGCATAGTAGACAACGCCGTTGTTGCATTACCAGCACCTATATTTCCAATTTCTTTTAAAACATCAAACTGTACATCATTAAGCTTTTCTAAACTTACCTTTGACATAAGAAACCTCAATTCTGTGTTTAATCGTTCTCAACAATAAGAGAAACAATATCTAGCAATGATATAAGCTCACCATCATGCTTACCAATACCACTTATGTAACTGTTAGCAACATCGTCACCTGCTGAACGGTTAACCTTTTCTGTATCCTCACTGTTCAGAGTAACTACTTCCATTACCTGATCTACTATTATACCTATAGTAGCACTTTCCACCTTAACGATTATATATCTTGTCTTATCTGTATACACATCATCTTCAAGCCCAAGCTTTAACCTTACACTCATGACTGGTATTATCTCACCACGTAAGTTTATAACTCCCTTGTAGTAATGCTGTGTCTTTGGTACTCTTGTAATATCCTGCTTTCTTACAATATTATCAATATATTTAATATTAATCCCATACTGTTCATTGCCTATTTTTACAACAATGTACTGTATTGTTGTTGATACTTCTTCATTTTTATCTTCTATTGCATTAATGTTTTCCATCACAGGCCACCTCCTATACTAATGTGTTAGCGTCAATAATCAGTGCTACAGAACCATCTCCAAGAATAGTAGCTCCGCTTATCATTCTATTAATATTAATATACTTACCAAGTGACTTGATTACGATTTCCATCTGTCCGATAAGACTGTCAACAACAAGACCAGCAAGCTTATCGCCCTTTCTTACTATAACTACTATAATAGTATCAGTTTCTTCAGCCTCACCTGGTACATCCAGTATATCTCTTAATCTTATAAGTGGTATTACACTGCCTCTAAGATTAATAACCTCTTTAGCATGTACATACTTTATATCACCTACTGGCACATCTTCGATTGTCTCGATAGAACCTAATGAAATAGCATACTTCTCATCTCCAAGCTTAACCATAAGTGCCTGGATGATAGCAAGAGTAAGTGGAAGCCTTATGCTGAAGGTGCTTCCTTCGCCATACTTTGTCTTAACTTCTACATCACCACCAAGAGCCTCAATCTTAGACTTAACAACGTCAAGACCAACTCCTCGTCCTGATACATCTGTAATTTTATCTGATGTAGAGAAGCTTGGCTTAAATAAAAGATCAATAGCTTCCTTTTCTGTTAAAGCATCTGCCTGTTCCTGAGTAAGTGTTCCTTTCTCAACAGCCTTAGATTTAACTTTTTCTACATCTATACCATTACCATCATCTGCAACTTCAATAACTACGTTATTGCCTTCCTGGAACGCATTAAGATAGATTGATCCAACTTCTGGCTTTCCTCTTTCTGCTCTTACCTCTGCACTTTCAAGTCCGTGATCAGCTGAGTTTCTTAAAAGATGCATGATAGGATCACCGATTTCATCAAGAACTGTTCTATCAAGCTCTGTCTCTTCACCTGTTATATATAATTCCATCTTCTTGTTAAGCTTTTTATTAAGATCCCTTATCATACGTGGGAACTTGCTTATAACACCTTCAATAGGCATCATTCGTACCTTCATGACAGATTCATGAAGATTCGTAGTAACTCTTTCAAGGTATTCTATCTGCTCAGTGAATTTCTGATTGTTAGAAGCAGTTTCTCCGTCATCAGATATACTTGCTGATACAAGTCCGTTCTTTGCTATAATAAGCTCACTTACAAGATTCATAAGTACATCAAGCTTATCTATATCAACTCTTACTGTATGGCTTACAGCCTTGCTGTTAGCTGCTGCTGCTTTCTTTGCCTGTGTAAGCATAGAAGGTTTCTTTGTTTCCTCCTTCTTTGCTTCCTTTGAAGATGTTGCTTCTGGTACCTCAGTCTGCTCTGTCTTTGCTTCTTCCTTACTTTCTGTTTCTTCACTTTCAGGGAAAGGTGTTGTTATCGCTTTGGCTTCTGCTGACTTTATTTCAGATACATTTCTTATTATACCAGATATATCTTCCATGCTTTCTTTTGATACTACTACTATTGTAAACTTTTTATCAAACTTTTCATCTTCTATATCCTGTGTTGAAGGTTCAGACTTGATGACATCACAATGTCCCTCAAGATTCTTAAACACAAGAAACGCTCTTGCTGCCTTTAATATACAGTTCTCATCTACTGTAACATCTATCTCGTATACACCAAGTCCCTTCTTTAATGCTTCATTAACTGCATTCATCTCAAAATCAGCAAATGCAAGCTCAGAAGTTCCTTCTCCTGCTGTTACGGCAGAAGCAGCTGTCTGTGGCTGTGTTTCTTTACTTTCTTCGTTATTGCCACCTATGAATGAATTAAGTGCTTTGATAATAGGCTCATTATCATCAGTACCTTCATCCTGTGTATTCTGTATGTTTGATACATAATTCTCAAGTGCATCAAGACACTGGAACAATACATCACACATATCTGATGTTACTTTTATGTTACCGTTGCGGACTTCTGAGAATACATTTTCCATATCATGTGTAAGATTCTGCATTCTCTTATATCCCATAGTACCTGCCATACCCTTTAAAGAATGGGCAGCTCTGAATATTTCGTTTATAGTATCGCTATTCTCTGGCTCTTTCTCAAGTATCATTAACTGATCACTTAATGACTGTAAATGTTCATTTGATTCATCAATAAAAATCTCTAAATACTGGCTTACATCCATGTTAAGACACCCCCACGTTTTTTGTTATTGCTTCAGCAACATGATTAAGAGGCACAACCTCATTAACTAGTCCTGTATTAGCTATTGCTTTTGGCATACCGTATACCACACTTGTTTCTTCATCCTGTGCTATAACGTATATGTTTTTATGATTTCTGCTGAGTGCTTTTATTCCATTCGTACCATCTGCACCCATACCTGTAAGTACGACACATGTTATTTCGTCATAGTTACTTTGTGTAAGCGATTCATACATAATGTTGGCACATGGTTTAAGACCATCTAATGGTGCCTCATCACTAAGTGAAATAACATAATCCATGCCTTTCTTTCTAACTCTTATATGCTTTCCACCTGGTGCTATATATACCCAGCCTTTTTTAATAGCTTCACCATCTGCTGCTTCTTTAACATTGATTGCACTCATCTCGTTAAGTCTTGCTGCTAGTGAGGCTGTGAATCCTGCCGGCATATGCTGTACAAGTACCATACCCGCATCAAGATTTGCTGGAAGCATCGGTATCACCTGCTGTAACGACTTAGGTCCGCCTGTTGAGCATGCAAGTGCAACAAGCTTATTCTTACCAGCTTTTACTCTGCTATACTTACTGCCATCAACCTTAACGGCATGTTCCAAAGAATCATAACCCGTTGTATGCATAACAGAAGTTCTTGATGAATCTTCTACTGTTCTTGTACTGTTAAGATTTCTTCTTGCCGAAGCAAAAAAAGGCTTACTGCTATCTTCCGGTTTTCTAAAAGTTCCTGTGCTTCTTGCTGATGATGCACTGCCTGTTCTCATAGATGCTCTTCTTAAAGAAGATCTGGAATTCGTGGCTACATTAAGCATATTAAAGATTTTGTTCTTAAAATCAATACTCTTTGTCTCCAGATAATTTTCCGGTTTCGTAACAAAATCAAATGCTCCATATTCAAGTGCCTGGATAGTTTCTTTAGCACCTTCCTTTGCAACAGTACTTACAACTATAACTGTCTGTTCTATGTGATCCTTCTGCAATCTTTTTAAAAGCTCAAGACCATTAAGCTTAGGCATATTAATATCAAGAATGATAGCACTATACTCATATGGGTGCGACACTATCATATCAAGACCCTCAAGTCCATCTTTTGCAATAGCCGCAACTTCGTATTCATCGCTTTCGTTTATTATATCAGATATAACTCTTCTCATGAGTGCAGAGTCATCTATTACCAGGATTTTTTTAGCCATTATAGCCCAACTCCTTTTTTAACATATTTCTTTGTTGTTCAAATACATATTTGACTATTTCTTCTCTGTCTGCTTCGCTGATGTTTATAAACTGCAGCCTGCTGTCAAACATAGTTTCATCTTTTGAATTCTTCTGTGAATCCACAACCTTTGCAAGTACGTCAGTTTCCTTATCGCCACTATTAAAATTCAGTGTGAATTTAACATAAACCAACTCATTTTTTTCAAGCTGTCTTTTGGAAAATGCCCTTATTCCACCTCCGCTTATATCTACTATAGTACATTTATAATTATCTTCATTAAGAATAAGATCCTGAATCTCATCAAGGCCTTCTTTAATATCAGTTACTGTTCTTAAAGAAGCTGGCATAATACAGCTCAGCCTGTAATATTCTCTTCTCTGTATTCTTACAAGTGCAGAATCAAGCTTTATTTCTGCAACATGAACCTTTTCTTCTTTTCCTCTTGATACTACAGAACACATTGCCCTGTATATCTTATTATCCGAATAAAAATATCCCTCAAATCTTTTCCCCTTTTCCAACGGGACTATGTGCCCCTCATAAATAGGCATTGCACACATAATACCTTCATCAGTAAAGTCAAGTATCTGGCTGGCATATTCTACAGTATCATCATCGCCTGACCTGCTCTTAAACACCATTTCAACCCTGTTTCCCAGCTTTAGCGGTTCAAACATAATCCTTCCTCCTACAGCATCATGATTTATCTTACGGATATCGTTATTTTATACTTCTACATTTTTCTTGAAAATACATTTTTGAAATAACTTCGTATTCCCATCCTGTGTGCAGGAACAGTAATATCATTACCAAGAAGTTCTGCTGCAATATTTTTAAAATGTCTTGCTGCAGAGCTTGAAGGATACATAATAGTTACAGGTTTCTGCTTCATAACAGCTTTTCTGACATTTGAATCCTGAGGAACACTGCCAAGATAACTGAGTTTTATTCCAAGGAACTTTGTAACAACTGCATTAAGCTTTTCATAAAGATTACGTCCTTCACTCTCAGACTCAACTCTGTTAGCAACCATCTTAATAGAACATTCTTCTTTATTGTAGCCTTCATTCATGCTAAGCGCCTTTAATAGCGCATATGAATCTGTTACAGATGTAGGTTCAGGTGTTGTGACAATAATAGTCTCCGGACTAGCAAGCAAAAACTCCATAACACTTGGTGCTATTCCTGCCCCCGTATCAATGATTATCACATCTGCAAGTTCCTCTAAATCTGTCATTTTTCCTACAAGCCTTTTTACCTGCTCCTGATCAAGATTAATAAGATTAGCTATTCCTGAGCCGCCTGATATAAATCCGACACCTTCTGGTCCTTCTGTTATAATATCCTTTATTTCTTTTCCTTTGAACATAAGGTCGCTAAGATTATATTCAGGTATAACACCGAACATAACCTCAACATTAGCAAGTCCAAAGTCTGCATCAAGGATAATAACCTTTTTCCCCATCCTTGTTAATTCTAACGCAAGATTAACTGACAGATTAGACTTTCCAACCCCGCCTTTTCCACTTGTAATAGCTATAACCCGAGCATTCTTTATATTATTCTGATTCTGCTTTCTGATCATATTACGAAGATTCTCTGCCTGATCCATCATCATTCGCCACCTCCAAGTAACTGTCTTGCAACACCCTGCTCGTTAATCACTTCTATATCATCTGGTACGTTCTGACCTGATGTTGTATATGAAAGGGGTCTGTCTGTTAACATGCGGATGTTTAATATGTTACCAACAGAACATGTTTCATCCAGTTTTGTAAATATAACTGCCCAGTCAACATCATCATACTTATCAGCAATACTCTTAAGATCCTTATACTTTGTCGTAAGACTTAAAGTAAGATAACACTCAAAATCAAACTCATCTGCTCTTTGTGCAACCTCTTCAATAAATGCCTTAAGTTCGTCCATCTGTTCAGTTGCTTTATGTGATCTTCCGGCTGTATCAACAAGTATGAGATCATAATCCTTATATTCAGAAAGGCTCTTGTTCATATCTTCTACTGAATACACAACACTTACAGGACAGTCAATGATTGATGCATATGTGTTAAGCTGTTCAACAGCTGCTATTCTGTATGTATCTGCTGTTATGAAGGCAACTCTTGCCTCCTTTTCTATCTTAAAGCTAGAGGCAATCTTTGCAATAGTAGTAGTTTTCCCTACACCTGTAGGCCCGATAAAGAATATAACCTTGGCTTTATCGCCCATTTCTATAGTCTTTGGTTTTCCCAGTTTTAATATAATCTTCTGGTATACCGCTGCAAGTATACTGTCAAGGTTAGACTCTTTTTTTAGTGAATTCTCTATTTCACCTATTATTTCATCTGCGAATCTGCTGTCAACCTCATTATCTATAAGGTTCTTATAAATAAGCTGAAGGAACTTATAATTCGCATTTTCTCTTTCTTTTACCTGCTTATTTTCACCTGCTGCACCGGATATATCCTCTTTAATATCTGACATTCTTTTAGTATATGCAGAAGCTGCCACTGTCTTTCCCTGACTGCCTGATGATGGCATATCAGAGTTTAAGCTTCCCTGGTTCTGTAAAAGATTATGCAGGCTGTCAAGCTTCTGTTCTATGGCTGATGCTGAGCTTACTGCTGTATTATCATCAGCTATAAGATTAATAGTCGATGAAGTGCCTCCTGACACCATGCTCTGGTTAATCATTCTTTCCGGCTTTGCTTCCTGACCACTGGCAGCATTATTATCAAACACTGGCTTGTTTTTGTTGATACCATCAACTATATCCTTTTCCTCAAGTGCTGCAGTAACCTCTACAGCATCCTTTTTAAACAATCTTGCCAGACCTCTCTGCTTTATACTTTTTATATTAAGTACAACTGCTGTGCTTCCAAGTTCTTCTCTTGCTTTTATTATGGCTTCCATCTCTGTTGGTGCCTGAAACTTCTTAACTATCATTACGCTGTCACCATCCCTACTGATTGTAATTCAATATTAGATTCAACTTCATTATACGAGATAACTATAATGTCCTTATAATAATCAGATGCAAGTTTCTTAAAATACAATCTGACTATTGGTGAAGTTATAACAATCGGATTTTTTCCCATATCCTCAAGCTTCTTTAACTCTTCTCCAAGTGAATCCATGATTGCCTTTGTGCGGGCAGGATCCAGTGAAAGGTAAGAACCCTGTTCTGTATTCTTGACTGCTCCCATAATCTCCTGTTCAACCTTAGGATCCAGTGTAATAACATTTGTAACTTCATTTGGTGGAAAATATTTTCCAGAAATTGCTCTCTTTAAGCTTTGCCTTACATATTCTGTAAGTATATCTGTATCTCTTGTAACTGCTGCATGATCAGCAAGTGTTTCAAATATTGTAACAAGATCTCTTATAGATATGCCTTCTTCAAGCAGATTCTGTAACACCTTCTGAATCTCACCTATTCCGAGCAGCTTAGGTACTAACTCATCAATAAGTGCTGAATTATTATCCTTAATATTATTAATAAGATTCTGTACATCCTGCCTTGTAAGAAGCTCTGCGATATGCTGTCTTATAACCTCAGTAAGATGTGTAGCTATTATTGATGGTGGATCTACAACTGTATATCCCATAGATTCCGCTCTTTCTCTCTGGCTCTCAGTTATCCATATAGCAGGTAGGTGGAACGATGGCTCAAATGTAGGTATACCTGTAATCTCTTCCTCCACATATCCTGGATTCATAGCCATATAATGGTCAAATAAAATCTCTCCTTCACTGACCTGTATGCCTTTTATTTTAATAACATACTGGTTAGGATTCAGCTGTATGTTATCCCTTAAACGGATAATAGGAACTACCGCACCAAGCTCTAATGCAATCTGCCGTCTTATCATAACAACACGGTCAAGAAGATCACCACCCTGATTAACATCGGCAAGTGGAATAATACCATAACCAAACTCAAGCTCAATAGGATCAACGTTAAGCAGTGAAACAACATTTTCCGGCTTCCTTATCTCCTGTGCCTCTGTTTCTTCTGCCTCCGCCATCTCCTCGATAGTTGCTTCACCAGATTTATCCTTAAGTTTTCTTCCATATACTATAAGAAGTATGCCAAGCGGCACAAATATATATATAGGCAATGGTGTTAAAACACCTAAAAATGCAAGAGCAGCACCTACCATGATAAGAACTCTGTCTATAGAAAACAGCTGTCCTACCATCTCATCACCAAGTTCACCTTCACTTGATGCCTTTGTAACAAGAATACCTGTTGACAAAGATATAAGCAATGATGGAATCTGTGAACACAATCCATCACCAATAGTAAGAATTGCATATGTAGAAAGTGCCTCATTTACAGACTGTCCACGATACATCATTCCCATAATAACACCGCCAACAAGATTGATTGCTGTTATAATAAGACCCGCTGTTGCATCTCCTTTAACGTACTTCGTAGCACCATCCATAGAACCAAAGAAGCTGTTTTCCTGCTGAAGCTTTTTTCTTCTTTCAGCCGCTTCCTTATCTGTTATCGCTCCTGTATTAAGATCAGAATCTATAGCCATCTGTTTACCAGCCATCGCATCAAGTGTAAATCTTGCTGTTACTTCTGATACTCTTTCAGAACCTTTATTGATAACTATAAACTGTACAATAATAAGAACAATAAAAATAATCGTACCAATAACAAGATTGCCGCCACCGACAAACTCTCCAAACGTAGCAACTACGTGTCCTGCATATCCATCACGTAAAATCATCTTAGTTGATGATACATTCAGTGATATCCTGAAAATAGTCGTGAATAACAGCATTGTTGGAAATGCAGCCATATCCAGCACTTCTTTAGCATATAATGAATTAAATAATATAATAAGTGCTACCATTATATTAAACGCAAGTAATATATCAAGTAACCATGAAGGAATAGAAATAATGAAGAATAAAACTGCTGAAAGTATATATATGCCCATGAATAAGTCGTTTTTCTTTAACTTCACTTTATTTCTCCTTCCCGATGTAATATTGTATCATAAATATTTATCCTTAATAATAGTGTTATATCTGTAATGTAACCGCCACCATATTCTGGCAGCTTCTACATATTTCGACATTGATTAGTTAATTATATCACACATTTTAATTATAATCTATTATTTGTTCGCATAACTACAGCAAGTATTTCTGCCACTGCCTGATATAACTCTGGAGGTATCTCCATGCCTATATCTATGTTATGATATAGTATTCTTGCCAGTGGTTTATTCTCCACTATAGCTATATTGTACTCTTTTGCCTTATCCTTTATCTGGAACGCAAGATAATCTGCACCTTTTGCTATCACTACAGGAGCTTTTCCCGCATCAGGCTCATATTTAAGGGCAACTGCAAAATGCGTTGGATTAGTAATGACAACATCCGCTTCTGGCAGCTGCTGCATCATTCTCCTTCTTGAAACCTCCTGCATCCTTCTTTTTATCTGACCTTTAACCTGCGGATCACCTTCTGTATTCTTGAATTCATCCTTAATTTCCTGCTTAGTCATCATGTTATCGTTTTTAAACTTAATTCTCTGATAAAAAAGATCTGCAAAGCCAACAATAAGAAATACAGCACTTATTTTAATGCCGAGGTCAATAATAATACTGCCTATTGTGGATAAAGCTGTGTTTAGTCCTACATCATAAAATGTCAGAAGAATATTCATTTTACTTTTAACTGTATTATATACCACAATCATTATAATGGATATCATCGCTATTGATTTAATCAGTTCTACAAGCTGTCTTACTGAAAACATCCTCTTAAATCCACTTATCGGACTTATCTTACTGAACTTTGGCTGCAAAGGCTTCGCTGTAACCATCCATTTCTGCTGAAGCATATTTCCAAGTATGACTATAACAATAGCAACTAATAAAATAGGTATAACAAGCTTTATCATATCTATAATAACCTGCTGCATAACAGAGCCTGCCGTTCTTATCGGTAATCCGTTATAGCTGTCGTCTACAACCTTAGATATAGAGTTATATACCTGTGTATACACATCTATAAGCCCCGTTCCAAGTTTTGATAAATATATCTTTAATATAATAAAAAGAGACATAAGCGAAACCGCCGTTATTAGCTCTTTACTTTTAGCAACCTGACCTTCCTTTCGGATATCGTTAAGCTTTTTACTTGTAGCTGGCTCTGTCTTTTCACCACCAGGTCCATCCTTTGCAAAGAACTGCAGATTAAGCTTTAACAACAAAGTTTCATTATCCATATCAACTCATTCCCCTTACAAGTAATGAAAACAAATCTTTTATTTCCTCAAATATAAAATTAGAAACTGCTGGAAGCATTCTTATCGTGAAGAATATGACAAATATACCAACAAATATTTTAAGCTGCATACCAACAACAAACATATTCATCTGTGGTGCAATCCTTGCAAGAATCGCAAGAATACAGTTAAGCAGAAGCATAGTGGCAAAAACCGGAAGTGCTATTCTGAATCCAATAACAAAATAATCCGACATAAACTGAATAATAGTTGTATATAAACCTGCACCAAACTTAACTCCACCAATAGGAATAACATTGTATGTTTCAACTATTGCTTCTATCAGGAATCTGTGCATACCTGAAATTATCAGAAGCAGCATCAGCATATAATAATAAAAATTTCCCATGATACCAACCTGCATACGTGTTGTCGGGTCATATATCTGTGCCATGGATATACCTATATCCATATCTATCATTTTACCTGAAAACTGTATAATCTGAACTGCAAAAGATGAAACTGCACCAAGCAAAACACCAACTATAACTTCCTGTACTACAATCACACAGAAATCCATCATATTGTTATACTGCACAGTCATGTCTGAATTAATAGAATACACTATAATACTTAGCGCAAAAGAAAAGCCTATCTTAAACCTGTTTGGTACATTCGCAGTATTAAAAAAAGGCGCAGCAAAGACAAATGAGGCTAATCGGATAAGTATCAAAACAAATAGCTCAAATTGTCCAAGTGCGACTTCATAATTAATCATTGTAATTTAATCCTTTAATCAAATATACTGGGAAAAATTCCACAAATTATTCATAAATCCTGTAATCTGATTCAACATCCATGAACCTATAATCATAATAGTAAGCAGAATTGCTATAAGCTTAGGCACGAATGTAAGAGTCTGCTCCTGAATAGACGTAAGTGTCTGAAACAGACTTATCACAAGACCTACCACCATAGATACAAGCAATACTGGTACTGCTGTTTCTACTATAACCCATATTGTCTGTCTTGCTATATTAATAACTGTACCAGCATCCATCTGTATACATGCCTCCACATCCTGTATAAATCCATAAAATCATCATGTATTACTTAAAAGTAAGCATCAGATTACCTATAATAAGATTCCATCCGTCTGCCATAACAAACAGTAGTATCTTAAATGGCGTTGAAATAGTTGTAGGCGGCAGCATCATCATACCCATAGACATAAGTGTCGATGATACAACCATATCTATAACTATAAAAGGCAGGTAAATCAAAAAGCCTATAATAAATGCTATTCTTAATTCACTTATAATGAAGGAAGGAATAAGAACTCTCAATGTAATATCATCCTCTGACTTTACAGAGCCTTCCTCATATCCTGCAATCTTCAAAAAAGTATCCAGATCCTTTGTAGATGTCTGCTTAAGCATAAAAGTACGCAATGGCTTTATGCCTTCATCAAACGCCTCCTGTACTGTCATCTCATTGTTCGATAACGGAACCACCGCATTATTATATACTTCTGTAAAAGTAGGTGTCATGACAAATACAGTAAGGAATAATGATAAGCCTATAATCACCTGATTAGGCGGTACAGTCTGAGTACCTATAGCTGCTCTTGTAAAATGAAGAACTATAACTATTCTTGTAAAAGATGTCAGCATGATCAGAATAGATGGTGCAAGTGAAATAACAGTAAGTACTATAAGCATCTGTAATACTCCTGCCATATCGCTGCCATCGCCGCTTGATATGCCTATACTTATAAGATTATCTCCATCTGCAGCAAGAACCTTAGCTGACACAGCGAAAATAATACCCATTATTGTACTCATTGCAATGCTTGCTTTAGCTAAAGTTTTCTTATGTTTCTTAATATACTGTAACATACTAAAATCTGCCTAACTTTCTGGCTTGTCCTTTTTGAATTTCTCTAAAATCTCTTTAAAATCATCATTGTTAATAAGCATCTTACCAGATGAAGATTCTTTATAGATAAGTTCATCTTCATCCAGTTCGCATAAATATGAAACAGTATCTTTAGCTACTGCAATGGCAAAAACCCTGCTTCCTATCTTTACTATCTGTATGTATTTATTATTTGCTATACGCATAGTTTCCAATATGTTGATATTGCTGCCAGACAACTTATTCTTCTGATAGTTACCAACAAATCTTGTAACGTAATATGTAACAGCTAATACAAAAATAAATATTATAAGTAAAGTGAGAAGCTGCGCAAATGCCTCTATTCTGCTGCTCATCGATGCAATAACCATCAGCCTACAACTTTCTGGACAGCTTCAAGAACTCGGTCTGCCTGAAAAGGCTTAACAATGAAATCCTTAGCACCTGACTGTATTGACTCAATAACCATAGCCTGCTGGCCCATGGCAGAGCACATGATAACAGAAGCGTTTGGATCTGTTTCTTTTATCTTCTTAAGTGCCTGGATTCCATCCATCTCAGGCATAGTAATATCCATAAGAACTAAATCTGGCTTTAACTCATTATACTTTTCAACAGCCTTTGCGCCATTTTCTGCTTCACCTGCGATATTGTAACCATTCTTTGTGAGGATATCCTTAATCATCATTCTCATAAATGCCGCATCATCACAAATCAAAATATTCTTAGCCATATGATTGATTCTCCTATCTTATCTAAAATAAAAATATAAATTATTCACTAAAAATCCTTATTTATTATACATCAATAATCGTGATTTTCATATATGTATTTATTAAAAAATTTATAAATAAAATTTATTTAACAATTTCTGTTATTCTTACACCAAAGTTTTCTTCGATGACTACTACTTCGCCCTTGGCTACGTACTTTCCATTGACAAGTACATCTACAGCCTCACCTGCTATTTTGTTAAGTTCAACAATAGTTCCTGGCGAGAATTCAAGAATATCCTTAATAGACTTTGACACTCTTCCAAGTTCTACTGTAACCTGAAGAGGTACGTCCATAATCAGATCAATATTTTCCTGCTGTGTGAGCGGATTAACATCAGCTGCAAATGGCTGGAAAGCTGCTGGTGCAACATTAACATCCTGTGCTGGCTGCTGTGGCATTCCGTATCCATATGGCATACCCATATTGGGCTGCATTCCCATATTTGGCTGTGCCATTCCATAGCCATATGGCATGCCCATATTAGGCTGCATTCCCATATTCTGTTGTGGCATTCCCTGCTGCATATATGGCTGCTGTGCCGACATATCGTTAACAGGCTGCTGCATCTGCTGTGGCTGTGCCTGTGGCTGAACTGGCTGCTGTGGTGCTGCTGTAGCTGCCTGACTTTCCTGACCGGCTGTAGCACCAGTTGAAGCTGTTGCCTTATCAGAATCAGTCTGACCTCCCATTGTTGGATCAAGTGAGAACATATTAAGCAGTTCTCTTGCGAAATCTATAGGATATAACTGCATTATCTCACTATCAATAAGATCTCCTATCTGCATTTTAAATGCAACCATAACAAAAGGTTCTGCTAAAAATGGTGGAAGTGATTCATCCATTTCGTTATATGTTTCCACAACATTAGCTATAGGTGGACTTATATCTATTTTTCTGTTGAACATAGATGAAAGTGATGTTGCCGCAGAACCCATCATCTGGTTCATAGCCTCACCTATTGCACTAAGATGAAGATCAGTAAGTTCTTCATTATCATCAGCATTACCAGCTCCACCCATCATGAGATCTGTTATTATCTTTACATCTTTTTCTTTTAATATAAGCACATTGTTTCCATCAAGACCTTCTTTATATCTTATCTGTAACATTACACAAGGTCTGTCATACTTTCTTGAAAGATGTTCCCAATCTGCCACCTCAACTCTAGGTGTAGTTATATTTACCTTCTGATTAAGCAGTGAACTAAGAGTAGTCGCTGCTGTTCCCATACTTATGTTAGATATTTCACCAACTGCATCCTTTTCGTAATCAGAAAGAACCTCATCAGCACCTGGATCATTGTTTGTAGTATTATTATCACCAGTTACGCTGCCATCATCCTGAGTTGTCATATCCGCATTATCATTGCTGTTGTTATTATCATCATCATTCATTCCATTTAATAATGCGTTTATCTCATCCTGTGATAACATGCCATCCATCTGTTACTCACTCTCCTCTCTAATTACGTCTGTTATCCTAACTGCGTATTTATCTTCAAAGTAACCAGGTAATGCATTGAACTTTTTAATATTGCCCACATATACATCAAGCTCCTGGTTAACTTTTTTATCAATTTTAATTATATCTCCTATCTGAAGATTAACAAAATCTGAAACGTTAACCTTAGATTCACCAAGAATAGCCTTAATAGGTACTTTTGTCTTACTAATCACATTTTCAATAACTTCACCATACATTGTTGGATCCTTCTCCTGCATATTGGAGAACCAGAACTTGGTGTTAAGCTTATCCATAACTGGCTCAAGCAAAGTATATGGAAGACATACATTCATAAGACCTTCAACATCACCAATCTTAAGATTGATAGTTATAATAGCAATCGTTTCTGTCGGTGATATAATCTGCGCAAACTGTGAGTTTGTTTCTATTCTTTCAAGCCTTGGTGTTACTTTAATAACATTCTCCCACGGCTCTTTTAAAAGATTAACACATATTGAAAAAATTCTTTCTATAATGCTAAGCTCTATCTCAGAAAAATCTCTTTCCTTATCAAGAGCTGTACCTGTTCCTCCCAGCAGTCTGTCAACTATAGCAAATCCCAGGTTTGATGCCATCTCCATAACCATATTGCCTGCTAATGGTTTCATACTTACAACACCAAGCAGAACTGGGTTAGACAAAGCATTTGAAAACTCTGAATATATTACTACTTCTGAATTTACTATATCAACGTTGACTGATTTTCTTAAATAGGCTGGAAGATTAGTTGCTAGAAGTCTTCCAAAATGTTCAAAGATAATTTCCAGAGTTCTTAAATGTTCCTTGGAGAACTTAGATGGTCTTGCAAAGTCATAATTCTTGACCTGTTTTTCATCAGTGCCCTTCATTTCTTCAACATCTAACTCTCCACTGCTAAGAGCCTTCAAAAGATTATCTATTTCGTCTTGCGATAAGACATCTGGCATATCTTCCTCACCTCCTTATATTTCTTAATCATAAACGCATTCCTTTTATTTACTGTACTACTATAGATACAATCACTGATGTTATACACTTTGTCTGGAATGTATCCTGCAGCTGTGTTAACAATTCACTTTCAATAGTTGTTTTGCTTGCTGCTATTGTACTATATGTATATTTCATAGCCTCTGTCTGGACTGCATTTACTATAACTTTCATTCCATTGTTAATTGTAGTGCTTTTAGCCGAATAATCCTTAGCTTTAGTATTAAGACCAAGTGACACATTCATAACAGCATAATGAGTTCTTCCGCCATCTGTATAAGATATCATTATATCATTGGAACCATTATTAGTCACATCCACATAAGATGTATCTTCTATTTCTCCACCAGATGATGAACTCTTATCTGAATTATCAATACCAGCTACATCAAGATCTATTATTTCTGCAACCTTCCCTATAAGCTTATTCGTTTTATTATTAGTTGACACCAATGAAAATGTAAGAATAACCGTAAGTGCAAGATTAATAAGTACAAGCGCTAGTGTTATTACATTTAATGTACTTTTTTTCATATGCTTTCTCCTTTTACTGAATATCTTTATTCAGGTTATTATATATTCTTATCTCAACGCGGCGGTTCTGAGCCCTTCCTTCTGCTGTTGAATTATCAGCTACCGGAACGTTTTCACCTCTTCCTGATGCCGTCATAGTCTTAGAATCGAAATTCTTATTTTTCACAAGATAATTATATACGCTATGTGCTCTATGAACAGAAAGCATCATGTTATCAGGATACTTTGCTGTACTGATAGGATTGCTGTCTGTATGTCCTTCTATGGTTATGTAATTATCATTGTACTGATATATTGCATCAGCAACGCTATCCAAAAGCTTAACCGCCTCTGGTGTCAACTCTGCATCTCCCGAATTAAAAAGAACACCACCATTCATGTTAAGCATGACATATTTGCTTGTTGCAGTTATTTCAACCTGATTATTTACATTAGTAGACTTCAGATTGTTTTCTATCTGTTCTGCCATGTTTTCAGACTCTTTTATACCTTCTTTTTCTATCTGCTCCTTGGCACTTTTAACCTCTTCAGTGAATTCACCATCAGTATTAAGTCCCATATTATTGTAATAACTGCTAAGATCATTAAGCTGTGTTGCTCCACTTCCAACGAGTATTCCTTCATCAGTAAGTGCCGAGCCGCCCGCCGAAAATATACTAAAGCTTGCATTAAGTGATGCAGCTACTTTTTCAAACTTTTCTGCATCTACTGTTGACATAGAGAAAAGCAAAACAAAGAAGCACAACAGCAGATTCATCAAATCACTAAAAGTACTCATCCACGCTGGTGAACCAGCTGGCTGTTCCTGAGCTTTTCTTTTAGCCATTAAGCTTCACCTCCACCTTCTTCTCCTATGCCTGTTCTTGAAACTGGTGAAAGGAATGACTTAAGCTTTTCTTCTATAACTCTTGGATTCTCACCTGCCTGTATTGAAAGAAGACCTTCAATAACTATCTCCTTAAGCTGATACTCAACAGAATTCTGTGCCTTTAACTTGTTAGCTATAGGTGTACAGAACCAGTTAGCTATAAGTGAACCATAAAGAGTTGTAAGCAAAGCGGTTGCCATCGAAGGTCCGATTGCTGAAGAATCCTGAAGATCCTTTAACATATTTACAAGACCTATCAGTGTTCCTATCATACCCCAGGCAGGACCAAGTGTAGCCCATGTTTCGAAGAAGCCAGCTACGCCTCTGTGCCTTTCATCCATATTCATAAGTTCCGTTTCAAGAATTCCTCTTACAAGTTCAGGCTCTGTACCATCTACTATAAGAAGAATACCTTTTTTCATGAATTCATCATCTAAATTCTGAGCAACCTCTTCAAGAGCAAGAAGTCCTTCTTTTCTTGCAACGTTAGATAATTCAATTATCTTAGATATCGTAGCTCCGTGATCATACTTTGGATCTTTAAATGCAAGACCGATTCCCTTAAAGCTTCCAAGGAAATCTTTTAGAGTATAAGAGGCTATAAGTCCTGATAATGAACCTCCAATTGTAATAATAATTGAAGGAACATCAACGAAATTCTGTAAAACGGAAACTCCGTTTCCCCACAGAATACCGAATACTACCATTACTGCTCCGACAATAATACCAATAAGTGTAGCTATATCCATTCAATACACCATCCATTCTTTTGTTGTGGGGTAAACTTATCCATATAAATACAATACCCCCATGTAAACTATCTATATTAAAACACCAATGGCAAAATATTGCAACAAAATACTGCCATTTTATGCATATTTTTCTATTTTATCAGATGCGCTGCAGAATATCTTCTGCAGCGTTTCATTCATGCATGGATTACTTTAATCCAGTTAATTATCTCTTAAGGTTAATAAGCTCATCAAGCAACGTATCTGATACAGTTATTATTCTTGAATTCGCCTGATATCCTCTCTGTGTTGTAATCATATTAGTAAATTCTGCTGCAAGGTCTACATTGGACATCTCAAGAACCCCTGACTGAATCTTTCCAGCTGTATCTGATATTTCCTTTCCTTCACCGTCGAATATTCCTGAATTAAGAGTTGCCTTATAAAGGTTTTCACCAACCTTTTCAAGACCAGCCGGATTAGTAAACTCTGTTACAGCTATCTGTCCTACATACTTTGTATCACCATTACTGTAGCTTGCAACCAAACGTCCTGATGTATCTATACCTACAGATGTCATAGTACCAGCTGCTTTACCACCGCCAACATATCCACCTGCATCTTTATCATATATACCATATGTCTGATTGATTGAAGTTTTATCCTTAATCATTTTAAGTCCTGATACATTAACTGATATTTCATGGTTATCATTACCTATATCACCAAGGTTAGTTCCATCTGGATCTTCTATAGTAAATGTGATGTTATCACTATCACCATTTTTTACAAAAACGCCTGTATCAGAGTTGAATGTGATAGTGTCATTAGTTAATATTGAAAGGTTAGTCTTTTCTCCATCCTTTGTTACAGACGAACCTTCTACAGAATATGTAACCTGGCTTCCTGTAGTACCTGATGTACCCGTTCTTTTTATTTTGATAGTAGCCTGATATGAACTGCCTAAACTATCATAGAAGTTAAGTGTTGCAGTAGTACCTTCATCCGAAGAAGAATTGATATTACCAGTTAATGTAAGTCCTGTTGTCTTCTCTGGCATAGTATACTTAGTATCAGCGGATTCAAGATATAACTTAGATACCTTATCCTTAACCACTTCACCTGTTTCAGGATTTACCTGCCATCCCATAACATTAGCTCCTGACTGGGTAACAAGTGCTCCTGCTTCATCTCTTGTAAAGTTTCCTGCTCTTGTAAAGAATGTTTCTCCACCACTGCTTACTATAAAGAATGCATTAGCTCCTGTTATTGCAAGGTCTGTAGCATTATCTGTTCTTTCTGTAGAGCCTTCTGATGTTATCGATGTTGATATAGCACCAACCGATGAACCAAGACCTATCTGTTTTGCATTGGTACCACCTCTTCCAGTAGTTGCATTAGGTCCTGTAGCTGTCTGTGTTGTCTGATAGAACACTTCATTAAAAGTCATAGACTGTGACTTGTAAGCAACTGTATTAACGTTAGCTATATTGTTACCTATAACATCCATTCTCGTCTGGTGTGCTCTTATACCTGATACACCAGAGAACAATGATCTCATCATAATATTGTTCCTCCATATTGCCTATACCTGTATTTATTGATGAGCGTCCATTCCTTCTGTCATTCAGGAATGGATAGCATCCTTTATGGTCCTGCTATATAATCACCGCACCATCAATATTCGTATATATATTATCTTCACTTGAATTCTGGTCAATTGCTGTTATAACCATTTTTTTATCAGTATTAACTATGAAAGCAAGATCATCCACAAGCACAAGGGATTCCTTGATTCCTTTATCAGATGCTTTTTTAGTACCTTCTTCAAGTCTTGTCATCTGGTCGTCAGTAAGTCTGATATCTCTCTGAGTAAGTCTTGCATCAGCGTGCTTTGTAAATCTTATCTGTCCCGTGACAGCTTTTTTTACATCAGTTCTGTCTGATACAATCTCATCTATCGACTTCTGCCTGCTTAATATTTCAGTAAATGAAGGGCCAGCATAACTGGCATTAACATCCTGTTTCTTTCTCTTACTGATGACTTCGGCCATTCGTTCAATTGAATTAATATTATTGTTAATCATATTATTCATACGAATCTCCTGTTCCTGTCCGGATACTTAAGCTCCTTTTACAGTATCTCTTTACTCTGTCTTATTGTCTGTATCAGTTTTGCTGCTACCTGTAGTGTTTCCACTATTATTCCATTTTTCATAGTACTCCTTGTCAATAACCTGATCAACATCGTTGATATCATAAAGGTTACCATTAATACCAAGATATACTATTCCATCAATCTCCTGCCAGCCATTAACTATACCACCTGCATAACCTGTGCTGTTAGTATCTGTCTTTACTATAACAGCCTTGCCTATAAGATTAGAGGCTGTCTGGCTGAGTACCCTTTCATTCATCTCACTAGTAGCTTCTACCTGTGAGAAGGTTGCCATCTGTGCCATATAATCTGAATTGCTTGTAGGCTCAAGTGGATCCTGGTTCTGCATTTCTGCTACAAGAAGGCTTAAGAAATTCTCCATATTAAGAGTATTTGATTTCTTTGTGTTAGATGTCTTAGATGTAGAACTCATAATCTGATTAGACACTTTACTTGTTGTATCTATAGTTCCTGCCATAATATCATCTCCTTTCACATGTTAAAATTTTAAGTAATAACTGCTTTAATATCAGATAAAACTCATGCATTATGCCATATATTCAACACTGCTGTTTCCATTCTGTATTGAATCTTTTCTTCTGATATCCTGTGCACTTACAGTCTCATCTTCATCATCCATATAGTCGGATAAATTAAGCTTTTTGTTTATACTTTGCTCTGACTGCTTTCTTTCAGACTCGTTTTGTCCAAAGTTCTGTCCCGCTTCAAACTGATGAGTCATAACAGTAATCTCTACAGCCTCTACTTTTATTCCCTGATTCTGGAAATTCTCTTTAAGAGCTGTTACCTGATTCTCAAGTGCTGTCTTGACCTGTTCATTCTGAGCTGCTATCTGGGCTGAAAGAATACCATTCTTAGCTGTAACCGTAACATGAACACTTCCAAGTCTTTCAGGATTAAGCATCACTTCTATACTTGTAAGCTCTCTTCCCGATGAAAGCTTAATCTGGTCTATAACCTGATTAACTATATCTGCTTCACTTACACGTGAAGTATCCTCAGTTACAATGTCAGCAAAACTATCCTTCATGCTCTGGATAATACTATCAGCAACACCGCCATAGCTTTGTGTATTGTGATTCTGTTCACCTGTATGTTCGCCTGTACTCTCCTCATGTTTTGAAGAGCCCTGTGCTGTAACCTTAGCAGCAAGTACGTCACTAAGTGACTCTGTTTCAGGAACTGACTGATTATCTGTTATACTGCTATCTGTATTCTTTACAGCTGTTTCATCTGTATCTTTTTTTACCACAGCATCCGTTCTTACCACTAACACAGCATCATCAACATCTGTGTTTAACATATCTGCTACATCTTCCTGTGCTGTATTAACTGCATCCAGAACCGATGTAAGCTTACCAGACATATCATCATCTGTTATAAGTGTTATAGAATCAGCGCCTGTTAAAGCACTCACCAGCTCAGTAACTTTTACTACCGAAAGTAAATCATTATCTGTTATCCCAAGCACTTCCATCGCCTTAGCTATGTCTTCATCAGAAACATCCAGTTCTTCCTTAATAGTATCCTTCACATTCTGAACTACATCATTTACTTTTTCATCAGATTTATTATCCTGTTTACTATTGTCAGTTTTATCAGCTTTACCTGTGTCAGCTGCATTCTGTTTTTTATCAACCACATCTGTATCAGCTTTAGTATTCTTTGTATCAGTTGTATTCTGGTCTTTAGCTGTTTTTACAGCATCTGCTATTCCAAGCTTACTATCTGATGAACCTGTGCCTGCATTAGAAGTATTCTTAGATATTGAGGCTGCCATGACAGACTTAAAATCTGATGATTTGCTTTTGGTATTACTGCTTTTTGACGCTGTTCCTGAAGAAGTATTTCTTACTGCCCCAGCTCCCATAACTGCTGAACTTACCATACTTTTCACCTCCTTTCCTGATATATCCGTGAGTGCCTTATTCACATACAACACTCACAGCATCTTATATATGTAACAGATTACAGATTATACGACTGTTAATCTTATAATCTAATTACCAGTGTTAACTCTATGGATACATAATCTTTGTTATCTTAGCTGCATATACAGGATCCATAGCTGCAAGAACTGCACCTCTCTGCTTTGAAGTCATACAGTTAAGAATCTTGGCAACAAGATTGGTATCACCTGTCATTTCTTCAAGAATAGCTGCTGCTTTATCAGCATCCATCTTTGAATATGCCTCTGCCCAGTCCTTAACGCGCTGTGATTCCTGAAGATCCTTAACAACCTGCTGGTATAGCTTTGCTGCATTATCTGCATCTATTGACTCATACCACTGCTTATAGTTTTCTATATCCGGCGCATTATCTGCATATACAACCTCACGGTCAAACTTATCTTTAAGGTCCTGATAATACTGTGCATTTTCTTCAAATACCTTAAGTCTAGCAATCTCGGCCTGAAGCTCTGATATAGTCTGTGAATCTGACGAATCTGAATTCTTGTAATTATCAAGCTGTGACTCAAGCTCATTAATTCTGTCTATTGCCTCCGAGAGATTCTTATATTTACCACCTGTTTCTTTGGCTATATCCTCGTCTGTTGCAGCTGGAAGAATCATATTGATACCTGGAATATTCTTAAGATAAGGACGCAGCATACTGCCTATTCCTCCAACATTCATCTTTATAAGCAATGCAAATATAGCAAGCCATACGATAATAACAGCAAGTACAATAAGTATATTAAGGAACTTATTGCCACCAGCACTTTCAGATTCTTCACCCATGTCTAAGTCATTATCAATATCTAATTCTTCCTTGGATTTCTTCTTTGCCATAATAATCTGTTCTCCATATTAATTCATCTGTGTTTTCTATAATACTCTATTATAGTTATCATAACAATCACACATCATCTTCTCTATTATTATAATTGAAACTTACAACTTCATCAATCTCTTTCATTTCCTGGGCGTTTAATTCATGTAAAAATTCTTCAAAAGCTTTTTCTTTCAACTTTTCCTGAACCTTTCTTTCTTTAACTGCCACCGTCAGCTTCATCATAGCTGTTTCTACATTCTTTTCAGCAAGTCTTACCCTTACAGCCTGGTTCTTTACCATATCCTCTGTTATCTCTATAGCCTCATTGCACCTTCTTATCTTTGCAATATCCAGCTTTCCAGAAGCTAATGCCTTAGCCTGCGCCTTATATGAATTTAAAGTATCAACTATGCTTCTCATTCTGTTTTCTTCATCATGAAGTGCACCTAACATCTGCGCATATTCTGTCTTAGCCTGTGTTTCCATACGCTCCTTTATGTTAAGCACATTCTGCATACTATATATAAACTTTGCCATTATCCATCTTTCTTTGATATACCTGTCTGTTTCTTAAGCAGAAGTTATTCTGATATCCTTGATTATAAAGGCTTCACATCATTATCTTCTCTGTCCTGAAGGTGGACCTCCAAGTTTTAGCTTACCTGCTTCAAAATCATCATAATCTGCAAACAGTTCAATAAGCTCCTGTAGTTCTTCTTCAAATGAAAACTTTTCATCTGTCTGCTGCATAAGAAACCTGTTAACGGCATCTATCTTATATATGGCATAATCTATATTTCTGTTAGAACCACTCTTGTATGCTCCTATATTTATAAGATCCTCTGCTTCATTATAGGTTGCAAGAACTGTTTTCAATCTTCCTGCTGCCTTCTTATGTTCCTTTGTAACTATCTGGCTCATACATCTTGAGATGCTCTGAAGTACATCAATCGCCGGATAATGATTTTTATGTCCAAGCTTTCTTGATAACATGATGTGTCCATCAAGAATACTTCTTGCTGTATCAGTGATAGGCTCATTAAAATCATCTCCATCTACAAGCACTGTATAAAGCCCTGTTATTGAGCCCCTGTCTGACATACCAGCCCTTTCAAGAAGCTTAGGCATCTCACTGTATACACTTGGCGGATAGCCCCTTGTTACTGGCGGCTCACCAGATGCAAGCCCAATCTCTCTTTGTGCCATAGAAAAACGTGTTAATGAATCCATCATAAGAAGAACATCTTTGCCCTGATCCCTGAAATACTCTGCTATAGCTGTCGCTGTCTTGGCAGCCTTGTTTCTTATAAGTGCAGGTTTATCTGATGTTGCAACAACAAGTACACTTCGTTTCATGCCTTCAGGACCTAAGTCTCTTTCTACGAACTCTCTTACCTCTCTGCCTCGCTCTCCTATAAGAGCGATAACATTGATATCTGCCTTTGTGTTTCTTGCAAACATACCTAACAACGTACTTTTTCCAACACCACTTCCGGCAAATATTCCTATTCTCTGTCCCTTACCTACTGTAAGCAGGCCATCGACTGCTTTAACACCGAGAGGAAGAACTTCACTTATTATTTCTCTTTCCATAGGATCTGGCGGTGCAGCCTCTACGGAATAACTGTTATCCAGTGTAAGTTCTGCCCCATCTGTCGGGTTGCCAAGACCATCAAGTGTATGACCTAATATATCATCTCCTACTTTTACAGCAAGTGGACTTTCTGTATTCTCAACTATGCTTCCTGGCCCTATCCCGTCTACAACATCAAAAGGCATAAGAAGTACTCTTGAATCCTTAAAACCAACCACCTCTGCATATAGCACCTGGCTTTTATCTGCTGAATAAATTTTACACAGGTCGTTTAACTTAGCATCCGGTCCTATTGACTCAATAGTAAGTCCAACTATCTTTGTAACCTTTCCAAGCTTCTTATAGAAAGATTGCTCTGTTAAAGCATAATACTTATCTTTATTCAGAATTGACAACTTTCCTTCCTCCCTGTCTGAATCATTCAACTGATTTTTTATTGTGTACAACTTAGAAGTTTAATATCCCTGATAAGATTGTTAAGCTCAATATCCAGACTGCAGTCATATACACCAGTGTCACTCTCGATAATGCACTGATTCTTCTTCATGGCTGCATCTTCAACGATATCCATATTAACTTCCTTAGATACTGCACAGTATATTTTCCCCTGATTGTTTACAAGGAACCTGTAATCATCTGGCGAAACTCTTATAACGAATTCATTGCTTATATCCGAATTCTTCATAACTCCATTGATAAGACCAATGATAATCTCTTTGTTATCCTCAGCTACCGTATAAGTTATCTTTCTAAAAACCTCTGTAATAGTTTCTACCAGCTCAGGTTCTATTGCAGCCTTCAAGTCATTGTATTCTTTTTCAAGCTGTGCCTTTTTTTGCTCGTACTCCCTTTCAAGTGCTTCTGCCTTTGATTCATACTCTTCTCTGGCATTGCATGCACCCTGCTCATATCCTGTACGCTTAGCATCTTCTATTATTTTTCCAGCTTCCATATGCGCCTGTGCCAACACTTCATTAGCTTCATCTTTTATGCTTCTGGCCTGTTCATTAGCCTCTTCTATAGCTGCTGCAAGCTGATTTTTAACATCATCCGGATTCTGTGAATCCACAGCTTCATTTTCATCTTCTGAACCTGTAAGAAGCTGTTCAACAACATCTGCCTTTAGTCCATTCACGAAGCCATCCGCATCAACATTACTATGGCTTTCTTTATCACTAACAATATTTTTAAGCTTAAGCTTTATAAGTTCATTATAGTCAATGATTCTTTCTTCGCTTATAAACGTAGTTCCTCTTTTTAACAGATTAGACAATTATTTCGTCACCTCCGCCTCTTGCTATTACGATTTCAGCTGAATCCTCAAGCTTTCTGATTATATTAACAATCTTCTGCTGTGCCTCTTCAACATCCTTCATACGTACAGGTCCCATATATTCCATATCTTCCTTTATCATTACAGCAAGACGCTTTGAAAGGTTATTAAGAATAACATTCTGTACTTCTTCTGTTGCTCCCTTAAGTGCAAGAGCAAGATCAGAGTTATCAACATCTCTAAGCACTCTCTGGATAGCTCTGTCGTCGAGTGAAAGAATATCCTCGAATACGAACATCTTCTTTCTGATCTCGTCTGCAAGCTCTGGCTCTTCAACCTCGAGTGTTTCCATGATATGTCTTTCTGTTCCTCTGTCAACAGAATTAAGGATTTCAACGATAGCATCAACACCACCAACAATCGTGTAATCCTGATTAACTAAGGATGCAAGCTTCTTCTCAAGTACCTTTTCAACCTGCTTGATAACATCAGGTGATGTTCTATCCATCTGGGCAATTCTGCGTGCTACATCTGCCTGCTTTTCAGGTGGCAGTGAAGATATAACAGCTGAAGCCTGTGCCGGAGGAAGATACGACAAAATCAAAGCTATAGTCTGAGGATGTTCATCCTGTATAAAGTTAAGCAGCTGCGATGAATCTGTCCTTCTGATGAATTCGAAAGGACGAACCTGAAGGCTTGCTGTAAGCTTTCCAATAACAGCTTTTGCTTTTTCTTCACCAAGAGATTTCTCAAGAAGCTCTTTAGCATATCCTATACCACCTTCTGCAATATACTGCTGGGCAAGACATACTTCATAGAACTCATTAAGCACCTGCTCTTTAGTTTGTGGAGATACACTGTTTGTATTGGCTATCTCAAGTGTAAGCTGTTCTATTTCTTCTTCTTTTAAATGTTTGAATATTTCTGCTGATTTTTCAGGACCAAGGGCTATAAGCAGTATCGCTGCTTTTTCAACCCCGTCCATGCCTTTTTCACCATTGTTATTCTTTCGTGCCATATATGTACTCCCATATTATATTTATTACTGTTCTTAACTCCAATCATCATTCAACCAGTTACGAAGCAGTAATGCAACTGCCTCTGGATTCTCATCAACAAACTTCTCGATTGCCTTTCTTGTTTCAGACTTCTCCTGAAGATCAATATCATCAACAGAAGCCTGCTGGTTCTCTCTTGTTGAAGCAAGCATTTCTTCAACTGACAGCTCAGGTTCTTTTTCTTCAACAGTAAGTGGACGTGCACTTCTGATAATAACAAAGATAAGTATTCCGAGTATAGCTGCTGCTAAAGCAAGCTGAATCCAGAATGATGCCTTGCTTAAAATATTAGTTGTCTGCTTATCAATAAATGAATTCTTCTGATATGCCACAACAGATATATTAGCAGGATCAATACCTGTACCCTTTGATATAATATCTATCCATGTGTTATCTACTGCTATAGGAGAAGGCTCTGCATTCTGGCTCTTGAAAGTATCCCAGTCAGTTCCATCAAGATATCCAAGCTTGCCCGCCTGTTCTTCCTCATATGTCACATCCTGTATAAGTGTTACTGCAATAGAAGAATTAGCCTTAACTATCGCGCCAGGATCGGTATTAGTTGTTGTTACAAGCTCATTAGGAAGATAATCAAACTCATCAACTGTATACGTAGATGATGATGTTGTTCCATCTGTTATATCGTAAGTAGTTTCATTATTACTTGCAGTTCCAGGTGTTCCACTTGCACCGTTTGTTCCTGTTGACGCCTGCTGATATGAATGACTATAAAGTCCCTCATCTCTTCCATCCTGTGCTGTATACTCCTTAGCTATTTTGTTAACTGTATTCCAGTCCAGTTCATAGTTAAGTGTGATAACTGCATCATCATAAAGACCTGTTGCAAGTATATTTCTTAGCAGAGAGCTGCTTGTTGTAGCCTCTATCTGTGACTTATACTTTAACTTATCATTCATTCCAACACCTGATGTTGTACTGTTCCCTGATGCTCCGTTAAATAATGTATTTCCCTTGTTATCTATGATAGTAATGCTCTTCGTAGAGTCATTCCCAACTGCCATAGCAAGAAGTGCTGCCATACTCTCCGCTGTATCACCGCTTATCTCTTTAGTTGTAACAAGCTTTACTGCTACTGTTGCATCTGTTGCTGCCTGATAAAACGAGTTGGTCTTTTCAGGCATATTGATGGTAACAGAGGCTGTCTTGACCCCATCCATATCCTCAAGGTCTCCTGCCAGCTTAGTTTCAAGATAATGTGCATACTGCTTCGTGCTATCTGAATCTGTTGTTGTAAAGCTCCTCTTCATGGCATCTTCAAAAGTATAACCATCTGACTTAATATCCTGTGTTGCAAGTAACATCTTACATGCTGTAAGTTCTTTTTCATTTACGCTTACTACCATATTGTCTATTTTATACTTATGGTTATTCTCGGTAAGTATCGATGTTACTGAATTCATCTCTGTATAATCTTCACATGTTACAAGTACCTGATACTTAGGACGTGTAAGTACAACTGACAATATGCCTACTACAGCTATAAAAGCCACTATTGAACTTACTATTATTATTCTTTTTTTTACCGACCAGCTCTTCCAGATATCTAATAACTTCTGTGGAATCTGTTTTAATCTATCTGCCATTATTAACTCCTAAGTAATTATATCTGCATATTCATGATTTCTTTATATGCTTCTAATGCTTTATCTCTTATTGCAACTGTGTACTGCAATGCTATATTAGCCTTCTGCTGATACACTCCAAGCTCGTGTGTATTCGTCATATTGCCAAGTGCATAATCAACCTCAGCCTGTTGTGCCTGCTGGATATATGAATTCGTACTGTCTAAAAGACCTGATACTGAATTAAATACTGAATCAAATGTAGAATTTCCAGATGTATCTGTCTTTGTAACACTGTTGTTAGTTAAAAGATCTGATACTTTATTGATATAATCATTTCCAAGTGAATTAACTGCCGTTGTTAAATCCATGTTACAATTCCTCCGTGTATCTATATACATAAGTAAATCCATAAATAATACTTATGTTTCTATGCTTTTATGCTTTGTTACTTATTAAGACTGTCCTATGGTAAGTCCCTTTGATGCCATACTCTTGCTGGCATTAAACGCTGATATATTAGCTTCATATGAACGTGATGCATCAATAAGATCTGTCATCTCCTGAACAACATTAACATTAGGATATGTAACATATCCATTCTCATCAGCATCTGGATGTGATGGATCATATACCATATTCATATCTTCTGTTGTGTCATCATATATAGAAGTAACCTTAACACCATTTCCTACTATGCCACCACTTGCCACTCTTAAAGCATCAGCAAATGTTCCTGTACTTCCCCTGTATCCAGATGAATATACAGAAGTTCCAACCCCTGCCTGTGCTGAGGTGAGTGTCTTTTCTGTAAACACAACTGACTTTTTAACATAAGGTGTTCCATCGCTTGTTCTTGTTGTGTTAGCGTTAGCTATATTCTGCGATATGACATCTGTTCTTAGCTGCTGTGCTGTCATTCCTGATGCACTTATATTAAATGCTGTAAACATCGACATAAGATTATTCTCCTTATCACTATACTACTTACTTAAGTACCGTCTTGAATCTTGAAAATTCATTATTCATGCTGTCAATAAGTGCATTATAATTAATCTGTTCTGATGCAAGTTCAACATTCTCTGTTGAAAGATCAACATTATTGCCATCAAGCCTGTATGATAAGGTTGAATTATCCGTGTAAGTTCTGATAGCAATATCATTATAATTGAGATTATTAACTCTGTTCGTAAGGGATGATGAACCTCCGTTGGTACGCGAAAGTGCAGATCTTAAATAAGTTGTAAAATCTACATCCTGTCTTTTATAATTAGGTGTATCTACATTAGCTATATTGTTAGTTAATACTTCTTCTCTTGTCCAGCTGGCATCTGCTGCCGCTTTTAATACATTAACGAATCCAAACATTCCTGAACTCATATATACCCCTTTCCAAACAATGGATATAAATAGTTTTATTCACATAGTTTCTGTTTATTATATCACGATTCGTAGCTTTGCTACTCGCCGCTGCTATCGCAGCTATCGCGATCGTTATTCGCCAGAAATCTGCAAGCAGCTTTCCGGCTCTCTTGCGCTCATTATAATCATAAACATAATGATACTACTATCATTATAAATATTTTCGACAAAAAAACAAGCTATTTTTGTCTATTTATTCCATTTTTAATAGTATTCATGACAAACATTATTATTTTCCCTTAAAATAATTAATGGGAGGGCATATATATCATATGCTCTCCCTTATACATAACTAAATTATACTTTGTAAACAATCCTGCAAAAGACTATTCATCATACTTTGAAAGTTCATCAAACACATATTCATTAATAACTTTAATATATGTTCCCTTCATGCCAGATGATTTACAATCTATAACTCCGGCACTTTCAAACTTTCTTAACGCATTAACTATTACAGATCTTGTTATTCCAACATTATCTGCAATCTTACTAGCAACAAGAGTACCCTCGTTTCCGTTAAGTTCTTTAAAAATATTCTTAATAGCATCTAGCTCAGATGTCGATAATGTGTCTATAGCAGATCTTACTATCTTCTTCTTTCTGACTTCTTCTGCATTCTCTTCGTTAACAGAACGCATCATCTCAAGTCCTACAACTGTTGTTCCATATTCGCTAAGGATAATATCATCTATCTCGTATGAACTATCACTCTTATACATAAATAATGTACCAAGTCTTTCGCCAGCTATCTCAACTGGTGCAATCAAAGCCTGAAACTTCTTAACATTCTCAATAGTAAATCCTAACGTAGACAGATTAACATTCTCTTTAGTTGATAATACGCTTAATAATCTCTCGTTAAGCATCTCATCCACAAACCCACCAACTTTGTCATAGACAAGCTCATTAATCACTTCGACGCCAGCATAATAACCAGTACCAAGGACCTTTCCCTTCTTACTTATGACAAGGATATTGGATTCGAGTATACTACTTAAGACATTGCACATATCGTTAAAATCAACTCTTGCTGAATGATTATTATGCAATAACTTGTTAATCTTTCTGGTCTTATCCAAAAGCTGTACACTCATCATACATTCCTCCATATACATAATTACACCGATAAATATCTGTATAAGAGAATACTATCACACAACTTTAAAATAATCAACATTTTTATTGCATTTATCTGACAATTTCAATAAATTTCTTTCTAAAGCCACATAAAAGCTATATTAATGTGATATATAGAACCATTTATTTAACATTTTTCGTATCATCTAATATATAACCGCAGTTTTCATCACCGCACACAAGCTTGTTTCCTTTAATAAGCATATAACCTCCACACTTAGGGCACTTCTTATCCGAAGGTCTCTGCCATGTCATGAAATCACATTCCGGATATCCTTCGCAGCCATAAAACATTCTGCCTTTTTTAGTCTTCTTAAGTATGATATCTTTACCACACTTAGGACACTTTACTCCTATCTTTTCAAGATATGGCTTAGTATTATGACACTCAGGAAATCCTGGACACCCAAGGAACTTACCATGAGGTCCATACTTTATAACCATGTTACGTCCACATTTATCACATATAACATCAGTTACCTCATCTTCTATCTTTACATTCTCAAGTTCCTTTTCCGCACTATCAACTGATTCTTTAAGGTCTGGATAAAAATTCTTAATAATCTCTTTCCACTTCACATCACCATCTGCCACACCATCAAGAAGCGATTCCATATTAGCTGTGAAATTAACATCTACTATCTGTGGAAACGCCTTTATCATGGCATCATCGACAGCTCTTCCAAGCTCTGTAACATAAAGATTCTTCTGTTCCTTAGCTATATAATGTCTTGCTATGATAGTTGATATAGTAGGCGCATAAGTACTTGGACGTCCTATTCCAAGTTCTTCTAAAGCCTTAACAAGTGATGCTTCTGTAAAATGCGCTGGTGGCTGTGTAAAATGCTGTACTCCTTCCACACCTTCAAGTGTGAGCTGCGAATCCTCATCTATACCCTTTACAAGTGCGTTAGGTTCATCTTTATCATCATCACTTCTATATACAGACATAAAGCCATCAAACGTAATCTTAGAAGCCGCTATGCTGAATCTATAATCTCCAGCCGCTATCTTAACAGATGTTGTTTCATATATCGCTTCTGACATCTGGCTTGCCGTGAATCTTTTCCATATAAGCTGATATAATCTGAACTGGTCTCTGGATAATGAATCTTTTATCATAACAGGCGTAAGTGCTATATCAGTAGGTCTAATAGCTTCATGTGCATCCTGTATTTTCTTATCATCTTTTTTTCTTAAGCCACTATGTGGAAGATACTTTTCACCATAATTAGCAGCTATATACTGTTCTGATGCTTCCTTTGCCTCATCAGCAACTCTTGTGGAATCTGTTCTTAAGTAAGTAATAACACCTATAGTTCCTCTTCCCTCTACATCAACACCTTCATATAACTGCTGTGCTATTCTCATAGTCTTGGCTGTCGCAAAGTTAAGAGTCTTTGAAGCCTCCTGCTGAAGAGTACTTGTTGTAAAAGGAAGTGGAGCTTTTTTAACTTTCTCACCTTTTTTAACACTATCAACTGCAAATGTGCTGTTTTCCACTTCTTTTTTTATAGTTTCCATCTGTTCTTTGTTTTTTATGTCAATTTTTCCATTGACATCTCCATGGAATCTTGCAACTATAGGCTTCTTTTCACCTTTAACCTTAAGTGTCGCATCCATAGTCCAGTATTCATCTGGAATAAATGCATCTATCTCGTTTTCTCTGTCACATATTATTCTTAAAGCTACTGACTGGACTCGTCCAGCACTAAGTCCTCTCTTTATCTTTGCCCATAATACAGGACTTATACTGTATCCTACTACTCTGTCAAGTACTCTTCTTGCCTGCTGTGCATCAACAAGATTCATATCTATCTTTCTGGCATCCTTGATGGCTGCCTTGACTGCACTCTTTGTGATCTCGTTAAATGTTATTCTGTATATATCCTTATCCTCTAACTTTAACGCCTTTGAAAGATGCCATGAAATAGCCTCTCCCTCACGGTCGGGATCGGTTGCAAGATACACCTTGTCAGCTTTTTTTACTTCTTTTCTAAGTGCTGCAAGAATCTCTCCTTTTCCTCTTATAGTGATATACTTTGGCTCGAAATCATGCTCTACATCAACACCCATCTGACTCTTAGGCAGATCCCTTACATGTCCCTGTGATGCCATTACTTCATAATTCGAACCTAAAAACTTCTTGATTGTCTTTACCTTTGCTGGTGATTCCACTATAACAAGATACTTTGCCATTAAACTAACTCCTTAGATATGATTAAATGTTTAGATTACAGGGTCAAAACATATTTTCTGACTAATGTCTGGTATTTATAATTATTGCTTCTATACGTATATCCTTGCATAGCAATTATCAGCAACCTCTTCTATCTTTCCCTCAAGCTCCAGCTCAACCAGTGCATTACTTATTTCCTGCAATGATAATCCGGTTTTTTCTATAAGTTCATTTAACCCCACCGGATATAAATCCACACAACTATACAACATATTTTTAGGTGTTGCAAGTTTAAATTCATGTACAGAATTCACATTTTGCTCGTATTCCGGTATACTGTTTGTGGATTTTTCTTCTGTTTTATTACATATCGTTTCATTTTCTTCTGTTTTCATACCTATATAACATTCACAACTCCTGCTCGATTTATAATCATAGATATTCCTGTAATCATCTAACTTTCTTCTTATTTCTTCTATATCTAATATATCTTCGGGTCTTGTTATGACGGCTGCTCCAAGCTTTATTAAATCGTTGCAGCCTTCACTTAAGCTGTCCCCTATTCTTCCAGGAACTACCATAACCTCCTTATTCTGTTCAAGTGCTGCATCAACAGTTATAAGTGAACCACTCTTTTTTCTTGCTTCTACAACTATAACAACATCTGACAAGCCACTTATAATCCTGTTTCTTACCGGAAACTGTCCTGCATGCGGTGCGGTCCCAACTGGATATTCTGATACAATACAGCCTTTTTCTTTCATCTGTGTAAAAAGCTCTATATTCTGTCTTGGATAACATATATCAACCCCGCACCCAAGTACACCACACGTATATCCATCGGCCTTAAAAGCCCCCATATGTGCCGCTCCATCTATTCCCCTTGCCAACCCGCTTATAACCTGTATTCCCATCTTTGCAAAGCTTTTTGCAAACACGCCAGCCACATTATATCCATAGGTTGTATTCTGCCTTGAACCTACGATTGCAACTGATGGTTTATTATCATCTGGCAGCTTTCCATAATAATACAGACATAAAGGATAATCATATATATGTAACAGCCTTTGTGGGTAATCTTCCTTTTCTGGATACGTAAAATGTATTCCTTTCTTTCTGATACTGATAAATTCTTCATATATCATATTATCTTTTTTAGAATCAGATATATACATAAGTTCTTTATCACTCAGTAATCCCAGACCTCTTAGAACTTCCACATCTGCTTTGTATACATGTTCTGGTGATTCAAATACCATTAGCAGCTGCCTTAGCTTAGTCTTTCCTATACGTGGTATGTTACAGAACCAGTACCAGTAATAATCTTCGAGATATGAAGATATAGCCTTATTTTTACTCATTATATATTTTCCCTCGCATTAAAAAAAATATTTACATGTCAGTTTCTTATTATTACACTTCGTTCTTTTTATAAATAAGTGCTTCTGTTATATGTTCACTTAATATATTCTCACTGCCTGCCAGATCTGCTATTGTCCTTGCAGTTTTAAGTACTTTCCCATATCCTCTTGCTGACATGGATAACTTCTTATACATAGACTCCATAATCTTTGAGGATTCTTCATCAAGCCTGCAATATTTCTTTATTTCACGCATATTCATCTGTGAATTATAATCTGTTACAGAATCTTTAAACCTTTCCTGTTGTATAAGCCTTACCTTCTCAACCTGCTCTTTCATATATGCTGAACTGTATACAGCACTGCTGTCTTTTGCACCAGTTATATCTTCATATGTCACTTCATCGACTTTTATACATATATCAAATCTATCCCACATAGGATTGCTTATACGCCCTATATACCTTCTGATATCATACTCTGAACAGTGACAGCGGTTTCTATCTGGATAATAACCACATTTGCAAGGATTAATAGCAGCAGCAAGCATAAATTCCGCTGGATATGTATACGCAGCATTAAGCCTTACAACTGTTATCTTCTTATCCTCAAGAGGTTGTCGTAAAGACTCCATAAGCTCAGGTCTGAATTCCGTCATTTCATCTAAAAACAGTACACCCGAACCTGATAGCGTTATCTCTCCTGGCCTTGGTATCCTTCCACCACCAAGCATAGCAGCCGCCGTTATAGTATGATGTGGACTTCTGAATGGTCTTCTGGTTATAAGTCCCTTTTCTGCATCAAGTTTTCCTGCAACACTGTATATTTTAGTAACCTTCAGTTTCTCTTCATCTGTCATATCAGGTAATATGGTAGGAATCCTTTTAGCAAGCATGGTTTTGCCACTTCCAGGTGGACCAACATACATAATATTATGCATTCCTGCTGCTGCAATAAGAGTTGCTCTTTTCGCACTATACTGACCTCTTATATCAAGATAATCTTCCTCTTCGTTTAAACTGTCAGCTAATATAACACCTTCAGAAATCACTCCATCAGATTTAGCTTCTTTAGATTTAACTTCTTTAGATTCAGCTTCATATTTTTTATTAAAATCATCACTGGGATTATTGGCTGAAACGCCATCTAGACTATTATTAATAAGTATATCCTGTACATCCTTTAAGCTCTCTGCACCATATAACCGTATTCCTTGTGCTATGCTGCCCTCTTTTAGATTATCCTTAGGAATAATACATAGCTTTATACCGGCTTCTTTTGCTGCACATACTATAGGAAGCACTCCATTGACAGGATTAACTGTTCCATCAAGGCTTAATTCTCCAAGCACAAGCGTGTCTTTAACCTTTTCCTCTTCTATGATTCCGTTTGATACGAGAATGCCTATCGCTATAGGAAGATCAAACCCTGTTCCTTCTTTTCTTATATCTGCCGGCGAAATATTAACCACTATACGCTGCGGCGGTAATTCAACTCCAGTATTCTTTATGGCTATCCTTACCCTGTCTCTTGCCTCTTTAACCTCCGTACCAAGATATCCACTCATATCAAATGTTGGAAGTCCACTTCCTACATCAGTCTCAACACTTACTATACGGGCATCTATACCACACAACGCTGCAGTTGTTATACTGCTAAACAATACATTACACCCTCTTTCATTGCATTCCATATCTCCATATTAACTACCTTATCCTTTCTGCCATGATATGCATATTTATATACTATATATATCATAAAAATATTAATATTGCAAGTATTGTTTTACTTTTTATAAATACTTTATACTTTTACAAACATAACAAAAGCAGACTACAATCTACTGCTTATACAGTAAATCATAGTCTGCTCTATCGCCTGCAATTTTTAATATCCTAATTCAACTTAAACAAATCTCTCCTTACAACTCTTATAACAGCCTTTCCAGTTCCTCCCTTGGAATCAGATACCTGCATTCCAAGATATACAACACCTTTATCTGCCAGTTCATTACACATATCTTTATATATCTGTGTACTTTCTGATGCAAGATTCACATTGGTATCTGATGAAGCTGTTGCACTCTTATACACAAGACTCGCCAGCCTTGTATATTCACCTGACTTGTTGAATCTGGCCGACATAAGTTTTTCACTTATGCCATTATATATATTATATCCACTATTTAAACCTTCTGTCACCTTATCAAATGTCTGGATAACAACATCTTTGTCTGCGTTATTCTTAGTATAATTACCATCTTTATCCTTATCCCAGTAATATACACCTGATGACATCAGCGCACTGGTGTCTGAACCCATATCTATATCAGTTGCAACGAACTGTATATCTGGTATAGAACCGTCTAGTGAATACATTTCATATATGCCATCATCAGCCATCACGGCATTCTCAATCTTAATCTGAGGTGCATTATTTCCAGAGTTAATTGACCATATAATAGTATTAACAAAGAGTTTAAGTTCATCTTCACTTATGGCCTTACTCATAGTAGAATGTCCTGCACCAGAATAAGTAACATTACCCTTAGAATAAATATAATAATTATTAGCTGCATCATTTCCTGTCACTGAAAAATAATCACTCTCACTATATTTAGATGTTCCCTGTCCTAATGTATACCATACAACCACATCTCCGCCACTATCTATACTGCTTGCTGTATCATCCTGCTTTTCAAGGTCAAGAAGATAATACTGTGCATGTGTTTCTGCAACAGTCAGATTATCTGGTATTGTATATGGATAAGAGGTAATCTGTCCATCATTAATCTTATTAACAGCATTAGTACGGAGCGATGAAACCGTTCTTTCCGTTCTATGATTATATTTATATATATAATTATTATCATTTTTATAATCATAGCCTGGCAATACACCATATCTTGTAACTATTGTATTGGTGTATCCCTGCTGGTAAGACAGATTTTCTTTAGCCTGTCCGACCGTAACATGATACATATCCATACCAACTATGTTTCTGAATGCAGTTGTGAACATATAGCCCTTTGATATCTTGTCATCTATCATTATTGGAACTGCTCTTCTTATATCGGAATCATCTCCTGCAAATAAGCTTTCAGTTTCATCAGTATTCTCATCCGTATATGAATACTGTCCGATAGTATCATGAGTCATAAGTACAGCCTTGCCACTCTCTATATAATCACGCAGATTAGCGAGAGCATGTGTGTTCGTAATATTGTCAAATGCATCTGCAAAGCCAAGAACAACAATAGTATAATCCTTTAGCAGATCTTCTCCATCTTTATTAAGGCTTGTTCCGGCTGTATACCTGCTGTTTTTATACCAGTCATTACCTTTGTTATCACCTTCACACAACTCCTTAACAGTTACAATATCAACATCCTTTTTATTTATTCTTAATCCAGTTGTGCCACTTGCATCATTAAACAATTTCATAAAATCAAAATCATTTAACTTAAGACTGTAATCATGCTTACTATCTATATCAGGCATTATCTGTAATATCTTTACATCTTCCTGCTTTTCGTCTGGTACATTTATTCTTAATATTCCTGTTGTTTCAGCCGTCAATCCAGTACTTACATCCTTAATGACAAGCTTCCAAGGTAAATAAGGTCTTAAATCTTTTGGTAATGTTGTTGTTGTAACAGTTATATATCCATTGTTATAAGTATAAACCACCGGATTCGTATCACTAAATCCACCTGCGTATAACTCACCAGTGTCATCATGTGCATTTACAAACACGCCATTTGCATCTTTATCAATATAAAACTCTATATTATATTTTCCAGATGTATTATCTGTCTTAAATTTTACTGTAAATGTGTTATCTTCCTCATTCAGACCAGCATCTGCAATAGTCTGTCTTATAACTGGTTTAAACTTATATTCTATTTTGTCACTATCTGAAACAACAGCATTAGCTGCAGTTTCTACAGTTATATTAGAAGTTTTACCAACACTTCTGGCATATGGTAATACAGAATAAATGTTAGTATCAACTGTTCTTGTATATTTACCATTTTTATCTTTAACTAAGACACCACTAGTGGATGCATTATATATATCAGAAGCTAATATAACTGGTTTATCCATATTAATATACTCTTTAAGTTTTTCCAGAGTCTTTTCAGTTATATCATTTCCAGCCGAAGCAACATCTTTTCCTGTATCATTACCTGAACGATCCCACAGACTCACAACTGCACCCTGCGAATAATAATAGCTGTCAACAGTATCGCCATTATTCTGTTTAATACGTCCTTTTATGTTAAGAAGATTCTTAGAATGTTCTTCACCTATGACAACAAGATCATAATTATTAGCTATATTATCTGTCATACCGTTAAGTTCATTTACAGTAACTGACGTAACATCAATATATCTTTTATAATTCTTTTCTGTAATTCCCGATACATTTATTTTAAACTTTGCATTACTAAAATATTTAAGCAAAGACTTTGCTCCATCATATGTATTATACTCATAATCAGCAGATGGCTGGATTTCAAGAACCTTGAGCTTTTCTATAGCCTTATTTCTCTTATAGCCACCAAGAACATATTGAATCATTTTAGCAATATCTATATTTCCATCATTTATATTATATGTTTTTAAGACATCATTAACCTGATTGAACTCGTTATTATTTCCACTGATATCAATTTTAGATGATATAAAGCCTGATCTAAGAGGATTATTCGCATATCCAAACCAGAAAACATTCTCATTAATTCTATCTGGTGCAACGTTATATCCTTTATACGGAAAATTGCTATAATAATTACTTACTTTAGGCCATTCACCGAGGTATTTACCAAAAACACCCTGATTAAAATCAATCCATCCAGCAGTATCATATGTTACACGGTATGTATTGCTCCTGTTCCCATTAAATATGTATATTTCCATATTATCAAAGTCAAACCTGCCATACTCTCCCTCATATACACCAGTTATTTCATTTGTTGTATCTTCATCAATAACCTTATACTCGCACAAATCACGCAGACATGTATCCCTGTCTATTCCAGTTATTGTTACAAACATTTTCATAAGATTTTCCTGTCTTCTTTTATCAATCTTATTATAATCAAATCCACCTATTATACTAAGCTCCTGATTTAAATATTTGTAACAAATGCGTCCTGCAACTGATGCATCACTAAAGTCTTTTCCCAAACATACATTATTTCCCCATGTATGAGATGACCAGTCTTTATCAGTGATTCCGGCTTTAGCTGGATATTTCGCTTTTAATTGTGCATCGCCATAAGCCTGTGCATACTCATACATTTTTTTATATGTTTCTGCAGGATAAGTACTGATATTTTCTCCAGCAGATACTATTATTGCATCTGCATTATCAATCATATCTGTTGTCAGGGCATCAATAGAGACACTTGTAACCCTGATTTTATCCATCATATTATAATCGCCTTTAGCTATTGAATTATCACCAGCAAATACCATATAAGCAAAGAGATTATCATTATAGCCGCTTATATTATTTCCCTGTTCATCGACAAATGTTTTATCATATATATCAAGTTCTTTTTTATTTCCATAATTATCAATAACATTAAATTTAAACTCAGTATCTGAGGTTATTTCATTAGCACAATCCTTTGAATAAAGCCTCCATTCAGACGCGCTATTCTTTCTATAATAGATATTCTTTCCTGCATACTCAGCTTGATTCTTATTTTCTGGAATCGTATAGTTATTATACTCAATAATACTTTTCATATAATTATTCAGCCATGTATTACACAGGTCATGCTTTGCAGCACTATCTGGCAATCCAGCAATATCTGACCACTTGACAGCACCATTATCCATGCCTGTAAGATATCCCCATGCACCTGCTGCTTCATCAGGAACCAATTCAATAATATTAAGCGGATTATCCCTTGTATATGTTCTTTCACCTATTGTGACTGCATTAGCAATCACAGCTTTTCCGCCACCTGTCGCCTGCGTCTTATATATCATTCCGCCGATGACAAACAAAAACACAAGTGCCACAGATAACAAAACTGTACTAATATATTTTCTTTTTCTTATCTTACCTAACATCCGTTTCATATTGTCATCCTTTCTCTGATACTCTTATCTGATACTCTTAATATGTATTCCACACACTAAACATTCTGTCAAAACAAGCTGTTACCAACATTTATGATTACAAGCTATAATCAGGCATCAACATACCCTTGCGCTTTTATATCTCCCAGCTTAAAATACTTTATCTCTATTATTGTTTTATCACTGCCGTTTACCTTCACTATTTTAACCTTATCGGTTAAATCATCTCCATAAAGAGAATTTCTAAGTGATACTTCTCTCTTTACTTCACGGCTTACATTCTGCTTAGAAAGCTTTATATATGCCTTTACCTTTATATTAGATGTAAGAATAACACCCTCTTCTTTCTTTGGTGTTTCCCCAACTCTTGTTGTAGGCTGCTCCACATCTCCTGCTGATACACATTTATCATCAATTTTTATGGAAAAGTCCTCGACATACTCACATGCCACACTCACGTTATCAAGCGGCTTATCTCCTAACGGGTAGAAATCATTTGAAAAATATAATATCTTATTAGCTTTATCCCATATATAACCATAGTACCTTGACTTATTAGTATTAGAATACTTAGTAAGATAATAATCGTATCCACTATTCTTATCAGGACTTCTATACATTATAAGCATATCAGCTTCCATTATATCGTTCTCAACCTGATTTAATGCAATATCCGCATCGCTTTGCAGCTGTGCCTGTGCTGTCTGCTTCGTGAAGTTATGCACTGAACTCTGTATAAGAACAACCAGAGCTGACAGTACTATACCGCCTATAGTCAGGGCAATAAGCATTTCTACAAGTGAAAAGCCTTTATTATTAAGTTTTCCATCAGCCTTTCTCTTATTAATACAATCTGCTGACACATTAACCTCATTCATAGAATCCTTTGCTCCTTTTACTATGCTAACGATAACTTACCAGTACTGTACCACACTGTAACATCATACGAATGACTTCCACGGCTTATAGTTATAACCGCCTTTAGATTATTATTAACATCTAATTTATCGGACCTGGAGGCTCCTGCGTTAACAACAAATGAACCAACCCTTCCACTGCTTCTTGTATAAGTCACAGTAGCTTTTTTATCACTATCTACAGCATAGTCTGTCTTATCAGATGAATTAGCATAATCTGATATCGTTATATTATAACCTTTTCCTATAGTTTTACTTTCTGTCTGGACATCATTCTTATATGTAACAAGCCTGCATGTTCCATCTGTATCCTTAACTATATCAAGCTTCCAGTCTGCATTAACTGTAAGAGTTTGTGAACGCAGATTATTAAGCTCTGTATACACGAAATTACCTGCTTTTTTTACATTTCCCCTGCTGATTACTGACACTCCTATAGCAGAGCCGCCTATAACTATCGCCATAATAGCTATAACAACGAGAAGCTCAACGAGAGTGAAGCCTTTATTTAGTTGTAACTGCTTCTGTAGACTGTGTCGTCTTTTCCGAATCATCACGTTTCCTCCAATTAGCAACTCGTATCATATCCTTATATGTCATATTCTGAACATCCAAAAAGCCGCTGTCATCACTGTTTTCAAGTGGATTCCATACCTTGAATATCTCTGCATATTTCTGATCAGTTTTTATAATATCAGTAGTGTCAGAAAGACCTGTAACCGTAACATCGCCTTCTATAGTTATAGTTCCACCAGCTATTATAGTTCCAGAGAAATTTTTCTTAACCACAACATCTCCAGATGCAACTATAACACCACCATCAACATCTCTAAAGCTATAAGTTATATCATTTGACATATGTGCTTTTTTTCTTATAACTTCATCATTATTACTTATAATAAGCGGTTCAGAAGTTGAATTGCTATTATTAAACGCAACCAGCGCATACTTATCATAACCACCTGTAAGCTTTGTAGTAACAGGACCAAGCTTATCCTTTGTATAAGCTTCTAGACCAATAGTAGATATAATATTAACATATACCTCTTTGGAATACTTATTTAAATCCGGATACATCTGACCTATAATTGTGTTATTCATCTTTTTTGTATCTGTTATTTCATAAAGCGTTCTGCTAAGAACATTGAATCTTGAAGCCAGATCCTCATAATCTCCTGCATAATCATATTTTGTTGATGATGCAGCATCATCTGATTCATTATAAACAAGACTCATGCTGCCATCTGCTGCTGCAACAGCTGATAACATGGAATTCTTAGTATACACACTGCCTGAGCCAGCCTTTATGACACTGTTAAGACTCTGTGCATTAAGTGTCATCTGTGACTTCAATCTTTCTCTCTGCTCTTTGTATGTTTTCTTTACTTTATCAGATTTACCTGAAAGAAGACTGTTGAATTCAGTATCATCAAATATAGCCTTAACATAAGAAGCAGCCGCCTTTTCATCTTTAAAGCGCAGATAATAATAATCTCTTGTAAGACTTCCTATAGTTATAGTCTTTTTAACAAAATATTTACCTTCTGCCTCAGATAAATACTTATATCCAAAGAAGTTATCTTCTGATATTGTTATATTCACATTAGCTCCTGCCGCAGCCGGATTAGTTTCACCACCCATAAGTACTGCAGGCACAAGATATATCTCCTGATTTCCAATAAATGATACTGACTCTCCTGTATCATAATCTCCTGGTACAGTATATCCATCAGCATTTGCAAGAGAATAATAATCTATATACGCCCTTCCTGAAACAAGAAGCTTGTTAAGTGACTGAAGATCAAGCTCTGAATTAGTACCATTTATAACAATAGCACTACTTCTGTTTACCTTTTCAGTAGCATTAACCCCTACGTAACTATATCCATAATAATTACCTGACAGCTTGACCTTGCTGTTGTTTCCATTTAACTCCAGATCATCTCTTACATATGTATCAGAGCTTCCGTTTACCGTTATGTTAGAAGTGCCACCTGTGCTATCAGAGGTCTTTATATTCTCACACCATATTCTACTGCCTGCTCCACCATTTCCTGCACTAAGTGTTCCATTTTCAACAACAATATCACCACTTGTAGCAAGAAGTGTGTCTCCTGCTACATTAGCTGTTGCCGCTGGATTCACTTTAAAACCACTTGCTGAGCCTGCAAAAGCATTACCATTCAGGTTAAATGATGCATTGGATGCAACTGATATCCCCTTGTTTCCAACAATAGCATATCTTAAAAACGAATCAAGACTAAGCTTCTTTGAATCAGTTATATTAACAAGCTTGTCAGGTATTCCAAGTGTCATATCAAATGTAATATATGAATAATATCCTGCCTGTGTAAGATACTTTACAAGGCAGTTATTAATATTAATTGTATAATAAAAAATATTCTCTTCAACCTGACTCTTCTTACTTACAATCTGGATGTTATCTATGGATTCAACATCAAGCGTGTTACTTCCTGATTTATGCGTTGCTTCTATACAATCATTGAGGACACTGACTATGCCTTGTGCCTCTATTGTACTACCGCCTCTTTCGTACACACCCTCCTGCTTCTTGCTTACATAATCACTATCATCCTTATACTTAATACTATCAAGCATATTATCCTGTATCATGCCAAGCTTATTAAGCATTCTATGAATATAATCAAGTCTTAGCTCCTTATTACATGTTATATTATCAACAGTCGTTATACCACTTTCGGTATTAACAACCATCTTCGCAACCTGATCCTGATATGCACTGTTAAAACAGTCTGATGACATCTGTCCCATAGCAACATATATCTCATTGACTGCATCCTCGGATGTATAAAAGGTTTTGGCTGACTGCTTATTAGCTACTTTCATCTTAAGATTCATAATAGTAGATGAAGTAACTACGGTGGCAAGTATCATAACAAATGATAACATTATAAGTACGATAACCATAGTTGAACCGTTATTATTACACTTAACTCTTTTTCTTAAATTATGTGCCATCATAAGCTTCTCCTCACCTTTCTCTACCCGATCTTTGTTGTAGTCATCTGTATCATCGGTTCTTCCTTCGATGTATCAGCATTACTGCCATAATATACTTTAACCGACATAGTATACAAAAGACTCTTACTTGCTACTCCATTGCCGCCTGAACCCGTATTGTTAATGTCCTTATATTCATCCCACTTATATATATTAGAAAATACGCTTACCGGTCCTGGATTAGTTGTTCCATCTTTATTAACTGTCTTATTTCCAAGATTAATCGTTCCTACGTTTGCAAACTCCTGTCTTGAAGTATCTTTGTTAAGATAAAGACTCACCTTGTCTTTGTTAATCATCATATTCTTAGAGCTGTCTGTTGTGTTGTTAGATGTCTGCTGAATAAGGAATACATTACAATTATCATATTTAACAAATGCATTTTCCTGATAATCGTAAGTTATGTTAATCTTATCAGTAGTATAATAATATCTGTTATCACCTACAGTTAAAGTCGAATGTCTGTCATAAGGTATATAAAACATATACACATCTTTAAGATTATTAGGTAATGAGGATGATATTCTATAAGAATTATCACCTGTTATTTCCGCCTTGAAATAATTATTAGGATATGTAATAGATGCTGTATATGCATAAGCCTTATTTCCATCATATATGTATTCAAAATCCAGTGTTATCCTCTGATAATATGCATCTATACCTGTATCAACCGCACTTGAAGCCTCAGCTGGTGCCTCAGATAATTCACTATGTTTAACTTCTATCTTAACATTAGTTGTCTTTTCTATCTTATTTTTATCAAAACCAGCTGTATATCTTTCCTTGAAATAATTCTCAGCATCTATATCGTGGCTGTATAAATCTTCTCTTAACACAATATTCTTAACCGAATTTACATAAGAGTTAATATTATTGTTATAGTTCTTATCACTATCATCACCTGAATTATATATACCTGGATCAAGTTCGGTTACAACAGTATATTCTTCCCCATTTGTTCCTTCCTTTGTTTCCCTGAATATATATTTTCCAGAGCTTTCTGTATATTTTCCAGCATAATCCTCAAGTATCCTGCTCATGCTTACAGACTTAAACTGTTCTACTATATCAGAAGCAACAGTATTCGCATTTTCTTCTTTACGAGCCTTATGATTGATTCTTGCTGCGTTAGAAAACGAACCTAGAACAGGAATAGAAAGAATAGCAAGCACTGCCATGGCAACAAGTACCTCTACAAGAGAGAAACCTGCATTATTCAGTTTTCCTTTTCGCTTATCAGCACCTGATTTTTTTATCATAATCATCTGTTATTCTCCATTTCCTGGCTGGTTACTTAACCCTTAACTATTCAGCTGGCTTTGCAAATATATTATCTGTTCCTGTCTTTAAGTCAAACTTAGGTTCACTGAACTCTCTTCCGTTACCTGTTATAGAATACAATGCAAGTGTCATCGTACCTGTAACAACATCTGTTGCTTCATTATAAGTTGTTGTTAATGCTTCTATCGTATTCTTCTTTTCATAGTTGTTGATAAATCCGATAAGATTCTTCCACTCTGCATAAGTACCTTCATAAGATACATTGATAGTTTCCTTATAACCTACATTATTAGTCTGATATGCGCTGCCTGATGTGTTTGATGGGTTAGAAGATGCCTTCTGTCCAAATGTATACACTGCAACTGGATCAGAGAATGTTATACTCTTTATCCATACACCAGTTGAACTCTCAATAGTGTTTAAAAACTGTAATGTTGCCGGCTGGCTTGTACCATTTTCAAATGTCTTTAAAAGCTTTGACGAATCGCTCTGTAAAGAAAGTGTATCTGACTCATACTTAGCTTTGTTATCATTCTTTTTCTGTAAATCTTTCTTTTTCTTTGTAAGCTCTGTAACCTGCTTAGTTGATGTATCAAGAGAGGCTGACAGATTCTGGTAACCAACAAAGTAAGCTATAAAGATTATAAGAAATGCAAATACATACACAAGTAACTTCTTATCTTTTTCAGATATAGTAAGACTATTCTTTAACTTTTCCTTCATTACTTATTACCTCCCTGTGAAGCACCATTTATATCCCCAAATGAGCAGCTAAGAGAAAAAGTAAGCTGTACAGTTCCTGTATTATCCTCATTTTCTGTTTCATTGGATACAATAACATTAGATACAGTTGGTATAGACTTAAGCTGAAGTATAAGCATACCAAGTGATGACTTGCTTGCTGCTGTACCACTGACTGCCACATTGCCAGATGTTATACTCATACTTGTTATGACAACATCACTAGGCACCTTGCTTTCAAGTTCCTTTACAAATGTATCAACTGAATCGTTGTTGTTAGAAGCCTGTGTCCTGAATGTGTTCACATCTGTATTCTCATCCTTGGCTTCATAATACTTATTTACAATTTCTTCAATAGGCTGAAGCTTCTTGACATCATTCTTAAGGGCAGCTACTTCTATGTTTGTGAATACCAGCTGTATACCTGGGACAAGTACAAGTAAAAGCGATGCTGCAACAGCCGCTATAACGACAAGTGCCATGCCTTTTCCTGCATCCTTTTTCTTATCCTCCTGTATCTTGTTAAGTGAAACAAAATTGACCGGTGCTATGAATGCACCTATAGTTGCTGTATACGCTGTAAGCGCATTTTCATCCACATATGTTCTCTTGTCTGTAAGCACACCATCAAGCTTTTCTATCGGAATAACTTCCATATTAAACTCGTTTGTTAACAGCTTGTTAAAGCCTCTTATAGTTGTGGCATTACCTATGATGTATATCTTCTCTATAGGCGTATTATTTCTTGAAACATAATAATCTGTAATTCTGCTTATATTACTTATAAGAGCTCTCACTGACTCTGTAACATCATTAGAATCTACAGTCTTACCAAGAAGATATTCTGTCTGAAGCTTTTGAAGTGCCTGATCATAATCCAGCTTGTATTCATCCATTACGGTTTTAACCATAAGAGTCTTACCATAGTGGACAGTTCTTTGCAGCTGTAAGGCACCTGCCTTAAAAATACTCACAAGTGTTGAATCATTCTCTATAGATATAACAAGATTAGTACCTTCATCTATCTGCTGTTTTATAAGCTGATATGTACTGTTACCTGCATAATCAATGAATGCCACCTTAAGCCCCATAGCCTGTGCAAGCTCATAGTACTGTTCTATCATATTCGCAGGAGCTGCTACAACCACAACCTTTAACTTCGGTGTGTTATCCTCTTTTACCTTCTCGATAGGATAATACTGTACTATATAATCTTCTATTTTAACTGGGAAATACTCTGCTGCATTGGTTTCTATGATTTTATCTATCTTGTTACTCTTAATATCAGGAACAATGACATCCTTTGTAGCTATTTTACTAGATGATATTGAGAACACAACATCATTAGAATTCATACGATTGTCATCAAGTGATGACTTTATAACCTTGGCGAATTCTTTTACATCAAGAATCTCACCATCATTATACACACCTTCTGGTGTTGGGATTGTAACTACCTTATGAATAGTAGTTGCTTTAACACCCTTTGTTGCTTCGCACAACTTTGTATATTCATTGTTAATGCTTATGCTTATATATTTGCCGTTAACCTTAACTGCCATAACGAAACAGTCTCCTCTCCCCTTAGCATATTATGAAAAATCTATATATAAATACTGATACATTTCAGATTCAAACTAACATCAAAACATTGATATGTACCAGTTAATTATATTCGTACCAAAAAGCATGGCTATTGTAAGCCCTGCACACAAATATGGTCCGAAAGCAAGTACTCTTTCCTTGCCACTGACCTTCATTCTTATAACATGTATTACCGCACCAAAGATGCAGCCAAGCAAAAATGCAAGTATAATATTTTTCCATCCCACAAACAGTCCTGCTACTGCCATAAGCTTGATGTCGCCTCCGCCAAATGCATCGACTCCCTTTATGGCTCTTCCCATAATAAGAAGCAGCAACATAAATATGCTTACACAAAAAAAGCCTATTAGATAATCTAATAGGTGTTCTCTGTCAAAAAGTATTCTTATTATACCGAGGACTCCTATTACTACATTAAGTGCAAATGGTATTTCCTGTGTTCTCTCGTCTATAACTGTTATAACAAGAAACATCGAGAATACCAGACACATCAGACCTGATATGATATTCAGTCCATTCACTAAAAATATGATGACATACATAGCACCATTAATCCCCTCTATAACCGGGTACTGTGGTGATATCTTTGTCTTACAATAACGGCACTTTCCGCCTAACATCATGTAGCTTACCAGTGGCACTAAATCGTACCACTGGAGTTTATGACCACATGACATACAATGCGAACTCTCCGTCGCTATATTCTCTTTTAATGGTAATCTATATATAAGTACGTTCAAAAAGCTTCCTATTACGATACCGTAGAGGAATATTATGACGTAGATTGGTAGTTCGTATTGCATGGTTGTAGTTTCCTTGTATATAATTTTATTCTTAATTATGTAGGATTTTATGGTGTAGGTGTAACTGTTTTTTCTTTATATGAAACTGTTCCATTTCCATCAACTATGAATTCATATGTTTTATCCTTATAATCCTTGCTTGTTAACTTAGTCTTAGTAACATCAAGATTCTTTTCAAATTCATCCTTAAATGGATTTGCTACTATAACCGTACCAGTTGTGCCATTAATTTCGACTACTGGTGTTGTTGAACCAGATACTACAACCTGTGCATATGGACCATCTTCCTGTAATGTAACCTGAATAGCTTCTTTAATAGCATCAAGATTCTGGTCATCCTTTGATTTTCTTGACTTCTCAACGTTTCTGATAAGTGTTGGAGCAAGTACACCAACGAGTACTGCCATAATTGCGATAACAACGATAAGCTCAACTAAAGAGAAACCCTTGTTACCAAGTCTTTTCTGTGTCTTTTTCATGTTCTTTATCTCCCTTTGATAATAAAATATTTATATAATTCAGTGTGACTTTTCACCGTCATACTGATCATATACATGCTAATCCGTGCATATATTATATATGTACTTATCCCAATGTGTTGTAAAGCTGTATCATAGGCTGGTATATAGAAAGTATAAGTACCACTACTACAAGTGCCATAATAACTATGATAGCCGGCTCCATAAGTGCTGTAAGTGTCTGTGTCTGCACTTCAACCTCTTCCTCATAGTAGCCTGCTGAATTAGTAAGCATTTCTTCTATGTTACCTGTTTCCTCACCGATACCAACCATATGAACTATCATAGGTGGAAATATCTGTGACGCCTTTAACTGGTTTGAAAGTGGAAGTCCAAGGGCAACACCACTCTTAGCCTTCATAAGTGCATCCTTATACATGACATTCGTCATAGTAGAGGCTGCTATATCTATAGCTTCTATCATAGGCATACCTGCCTGAAGAAGTGTACTAAGCGTTCTTGCAAAGCTTGCACATGCCGTCTTCGTCTGAAGAACTCCAAATACAGGAATCTTAAGCTTAAGCTTATCTACTGAATGTCTTCCTGCATCGGTCTTTACATACATCTTATATCCAACTACTATAGCCGCTATAACTGCTATTATTATGTACCAGTAATTCATAACCGCATCACTCATAGAAAGTACTGCTTTAGTCATGAATGGCAGATCTGATTCAAGATCCTCAAACATGGATACAAAGTTCGGTATAACGAATGTTAACATAACTATGATTACACCAACCATAACCACAAGAAGCACACATGGGTACATCATAGCCTTCTTAACTATACCCTGTGTCTTAGCCTGTTTCTCAAACTGTATAGCCATACGCGTAAGAGCATTCTCAAGACTACCTGATGACTCACCTGCTTTAACCATATCTATAAGAATAGATGGAAATATACCAGAATCCTGTCTCATGGAATCTGATAATGTTTCACCCTTTTCTACACCCGACTGGGCATCCATAATAGCTTTCTTAAGATTCTTATTCTCTGTCTGCTCTGCTAGCATCTCAAGAGCGTTAACAACACTGACACCAGCATTAAGTATACTTGCAAACTGCCTGCAGAATACGCTCATATCTCTTGGCTTGACTTTCTTCTTAGTAAAAAAAGGAAGCTCTATATCCTTATCAAGTGCTGTCTGTGTCTTGATAGACATAGGTGTAAGTCCCTGCTCTTTTAACTTTCTTGCAGCTTCATCTCTTGTTTCTGCTTCTATCTGGCCTTTTTTATCCTTGCCATCCTTTGCAACTGCTGTGTATGAATATGTTTCCATAACAACCCCTCTTTAATAATGTAAATGCAATAATCAACTGCTCCTAGATTCTATTACTATATGATATATATTGCAATCATCTCTTATCCCCCATTTTGGTGTGTGTGAGTACTTTTGTACTATTAGTATAGTACTAAAGTTATAAATTGTACATAGTCAGTTGATTATGTTTTTTATTAAGTGCATTGTAACATATTTTTAATGAATATTTAAGTGTTTTTTGTCACATTTTACAAAAACGACATATTCATATAGGATATAATTTCTCATATCTACACTTTTTTTATTAAATCAATTCAATCTATATATTTTCACCATTCTTCCAAAAACTGAATCAGTTCCAACATATTCAGTTTTTGTTGATATATCTAATTTCTCAAAATATTCTATATAGTCCTCACTTTTATATTCTTTTATATTCTTTCTTTCATCATTGACTTTATTTCCTAACATCCATAAATCTTTATTGCCATCCATATTGCTAATATCTAGTATAAGATATAATGGATCTGATAAATCTATAACATCTGAGTCATAACAATCTTTTAAAGCACTATCATATCCTGTTAAATAATAATTTTGTGTATTATATAATTCACATGTGTAACAGGTTGATAACCATGCATCACTTGAAACTATTATGCAATTGGCATTTTTTTCAAGCATAGTTAATGTTTTCCCTTCCTCATAATGTTTAAAATAATAAGCATCCGAGTATAATACATTACTAAGAACAACAAATAATATACACAATACAGCACATATAGCCATTTCTATCTTTATATCTTTAAAAAGATATGTCACAATATACCAGATAATCAATACTGAAAAGCATGCCATAATAGGATATATTATAAATATATATCTTGTACAACAACGCCCCATTCCTCCAACTGATGTTTTAGCTGCTGCTATCAATATAACGAATATTACTGTTGATATCATGACAATAATTGTATATGAACATTTTCTTATTCTTTTACATATGTCTACAACCTTATTTTTACTCCATATCAATGCATTTTTAAGCCAGCTTTCATGTCTGAATACGAATCCTAACGGTAATGTTATAAACAAAATTATTCCAATTCCATATGCAATATATTCCCACGTCATAGTTTTCCATATTGAATTATGAATACCAAACAAGTCGTTAGTCATGTAAGCCCAGTATATTTTATTCTGCCATGCCAATGAGTATTGTTTATTCATATAAGATAATGTTGACGAATCTCCTATCATCTGCTCAAAAGTAGCTGGAAATATTAATATTGACATCAAAACACTTCCAGCCATAACAAAACCATATATAAAAAACTGTCTATAATGTTTTGAAAACAAATAATATAAGCTATACATTGCTGTTATTATGAATGCAAAAGGAAGAAAAAAATGAAGTGTAAAACATCCAGCTAATGTAACAACAAATGCTTTTATATATAAATCATAATGTATTTTTTCATCATTTCTTGCATCATACAACTTATGTGAATAATACATAAGCATTGTTCCAAACATTGTTGCAGGAGCATAGATTCTTAAAAAAATACAGATATTTAATGCAGCCATTGTAAATCCAAAGAATAATATGGTAAATAATCCTGCCAGCTTGTTTTTAGTTATTGATGTAGACAGTCTGTAAAGATATATCTGCATTACAACAAAACATATCATATTAAGTGCAAAACAATACCACTTAGACCATGTACCTGGAAAGAATGAACATATAAAATGTAACATCATATATCCAAGTGGAGGATTGTAATCGCACTCCGCATTCCAGTATATAGATGAATAATTAAATATCTCATTTTTATCTACAGATATATATTTACGAAAATTTTCCGAACTTTGCCATGAATCAAGATTCTTAGCTTCATGTCCCAAATCCGACTGATATATATGTGTTCCATCAGTGCTATTAGCAAATCCATAATTCCATAACTCATCAGAATGAAACCCCTGCTTATTAATCCCAAACATACAGGATATATATATAACCTGCACAAGCACTATTAGTATAAATGCTATTTCATATTTGTATTTTTTGATTCTACTCATCATTCTCTCCCGTTTGTTAATGATTTTATTTATGTTGCATATATTTTAACACAAAATATATGACCGCTTTATTATACATAAAAAGATGCAAGTATTCAATTTGCAAAAATACCTTATGATATTCCTGCCAATTGTTCACTTGCATCTTTAAATTGCTACTTATGTATATTTATAGTTGTAAACGGATAACTCATACATGCCATCCGCCATTTGGAATAGGTATCACTCAAATTTTGTTGTATTTATAGGTGGTAAAACTATTGGTGTCATTCCTGGTTGTGTAGTTAATAAAGTAACCTGACTACGAATAAATGGGAACATTATCGCAACCGTATTAGTTTTTACTATATTCTCTTCCATTTCATACGTTTCAGCCTCATACTCAAAATGTGCTTTTGCAATAATTGACACCGATAAATCCGCTTTCTGTACTGATAATTTCAATTCTACATCATATTCATGCTCATCAGTTTTTTTAATATTACGTTGTAAATCAGCTTTACATTCACCATTTTCCACTTTACATGCCCGTTCTACAGAACAAGAACTAAAATATAAGTTATTCATTTTTAAATTAGATTTCATCTTACTTAATTCCATATGTACCTCTTTATGCAGCTAGTCCAACATTACCACTATATGTAACATTCATTCCATCATCAATACTAAATTGCACATCAATAGAAATATTTTCGTAACTAACATCACTCTCAAAACCATCAACCATTTCTACACAATTCTTATCATTAAGAAAACTAGCTCCAAAAATACTAGAAAAAGTATCTGGCTTGTCGCACTTCTTCACAGAAATTTCGCAATCAAATTGTTCTTTTGCGTATCTTATAAAATCGTCTAATACCATTTTTCCCATCTGCTTATCCTCCTTAATGAATATTATCAATTATATCTTTATCTTTAACACAATATATGGTTTCTATACCAAATATCATATCCAAACTATTTGAAAATTCTATAGCATGTTCATACATTGGCTGTGGTCGTTGTCTAAAATTTCCTATAACCAATTTTTTGTCATTTCTATCTGCATAATAACTAATAAAAATGGCTCTTAGCTTAATAATTTTTTCTACATCTTCTATTCCAGATAATTCAAACGCGTATTCACCAAATAGTTGGCTTATTCCTTCTTCAAAATCGCATAAATCTTTGTATGCACGCAAATCAAAAATTTTATCATCATCTATATCAATAATATCAGCAAAAAGAACTGCTGGCTTAATTTTTTTGCCAGTTTCCTTTCTTATTTCCTCACATTTTCTGTTTGCAGCCCACCATGCCTTTTTCTTAATATCATAAAAATAGATACCACGCCCACACCAGCTATCAGAACGACCTTGTATCTCAAAACCATTAGCTTTTATTTTCTCAGCTGATTCCTTATCTGTTCCATGACTCAATTCTCTATAAGTTTCTTTATACATCCTGCTCATCCCCTAATAATACATCATTACCTAGGAATTAATATTATACACCCGTCCATGAAATTTTTCTACATATTTTTACTATGTCATATACTATATTCATTTAAAAATTTATATTTTTCCTTGTACAGTCAGAACATACGGTCTTTTCAAAATCTCATATTTTCTTTAATAATTGAATTTTTTATTATCCAAATTTTCTCGTCATTCTATGTTTTAATCAAATATTTTTCGCTCTTCATAGTATAAACAATATTTTTATATTGCAAACAAAATATTATCTACCATCCAAACAAATACGCTTAAAATCTTTTAGATGCTACATTTATCCCAACATCACACCATTCTTTCAATTTTTCCATACCGAAAACATACTCTCGCCCAGTCTCACTATTATACAATTCAACCCCTACCTCTACACACAAAAAATTTCATTTTAATTATATTCTATTGAAATCAAATTTAGCACGTTTTCATTACGATAATTTGGAAACTTTTTGCACGGTCCAATTGTATCCGCTATATTAAAAAAAAACAGTTTCAACTGCTCGCTACAAAAAAATCCCACATTCGTTATAAAACTCGTAAATACTTTCCCTGAAAAAATTTCCTGCTGCCATTACCCTATACTGAATTGTCCCCCTGCATTTACGCAACAACAAATCTAATTTTTCAAATTGAGCCATACATTATTTACTTTCACTTACCACCTGATTCCAACATATACCAGTTGTACGAATAATAAAAGAAATACCAGATTGATTGGCGCTGAGTGGTTGTTGTAATTTTGCAACAACCACTTTCTCATCAAGCTCACAGCAAGTCCACTAGGATGACTTAAGCCCATTCGTCACATACACCATAAAAAAAGGCTCAGCCCTTTTAAACAAAGGGCTGAGCCAATTAATTCAATTGATACTCTAAGAGTATTTAATTACCAGATGATAGTAGCAACACTACTGTTAATATCACGAATTGTATTGTTTTAAATATATCTAGTAATGTTTCATTTTATAAAATGGTACTTTTTGTGATTATTCTATCTATTTCAAAAGTTTTCAAGTCCAAAATAAGCCCATGGGCTTTTTACATCCACTTCAAATGAAAGGACTGATAATAATGAAATTGATACACGCAGAATATAACCCGATGCACAACAGCATCAACATTAACCACTATGACGGCTACATCCTCCGTATTGATTGCAATCAGACAGAATCCGAGATACGGACTACTCCAAATTCCCAGAGATGCCTGAATGCTATGGCGATTGATAATCCGCTGGAATATGCCCGGCTTGCGCTGGATGACGAAATACAGTCATGGGTGGATGCGAAGGATAGTTTGGAGACATTTTAACTCCATATTGTTGCAATCGGATGGCTCAAAAGAGCCATCCGCAATGTTGATTTATTATATTCCATTCCAACCTTTATTAGTTATACGCCATTTCATAATTACCAATGCATGCTCAAAATATTCCCACCAACTCCACTTTTCTCTTTTTTCAATTAATTTCATTCTGTATTCCATAGATGGATGACCTTCAACCTTTATATACCTTCTGTAAAATTGGTCAATTATATTCGTCTCCTCTTTGTTTTGATTTTTTAAATACCCTTTCCAAAATTCAACAAATAGCATTTTATCGTTTTTGCATACATTTATAGCAAGCCTATCTGCACGGAGTTCAGCAATCTGTTTCCAAAATCTTGCATCACACATTACTTTTCCAAAAACAGTCTCGATACCCATAAATAGAAATGCGATAATTAAAAACATCGATGTAATCATTGTTGCTATCAATCCTAACATATTCAATACCATTAATATCAAATACACAAAATTTGAAATTCTTACTCTTTTGCTTATATTCGTAAAATCATTATAGTATATATGTCCCAGTTCATGTGCAATCGTCATCAACAATATGTCTCTCGCTGCTTTATTTCTATAAATTTGTGTTATAAAACCATTAGAAATATCTATCTGTGGTATGCCCTGTTCACTTATTTTACTTTCTGCGTATCTCTCCCCCGTTGCTATGATTTTACACTCTAGAGATTTTATCCCTAATTGTACACACATATTTTCTATGTCCTCTTTAACACTATCTAAAATATAACCCTCCGTATAAATTCCTTCACCGACATCTATATTGTTTTTGGAGGAGATAATGCTTGATTCTCGTATCACTACAAATACAAGCGTAAGAACAGCAATAACCTGAAATACCTTACTATCTTTGAATTGTTCTAACAAAGCAATACATGTTATTATTGCCAACAAACCCATTAATATTATCAATACCTTTTTTACATTACATACAATTACTGGCTTTTGAACGTCTCCAAAGCTTAATAATTCCGGTTTTTTTTCTAATGGTATCATAACATTTTGTGTATATGCATTAATTATTTCTATCGTCTTTTGTGTATCTTCTTTCAGTCGCGAAAATATTAATCCGCATAAAAGAACTATGTAAAACAGATTTCCCAGTATACTTCTATTTTCATAATTAATGAAACATTTTAAAAAAATTGGTCCCAAGATAAAATATCCCATAAGCAAAAATGTCTCCATAAACATTTCCGACAAATGCTTCTTGATACTACACATAGCCTTTTCTCGTTCTTCACTTATATTTTCCCACCCCAAGAACGCAAAAATAATATTCTTTCTTTGGTTGAATAAAATATGTATGCTTCTCCGAACAATATTTTTACATTTAAGTTCCTTGACAAGTATAAATTTATACCATACAAAAATAATTATAAATTGCACTAAGTATCCTAAAAAAAACAAGACAATCCCTTCCCATCTTATGTAAAATCTACTTCAATTTTTCTATATCATTAACAAAAAATGATAACATATCACCATTTTTAAGTCTTTTTCCGAGGCCTACATCCTTCCTTATTTCATAAATTATATCTTCCATTTCCCACAAGATATTTTTATCACCTTTTATCGATGATTTCCTATATTTCAGCCATTTTTTCACAACTCTATTTGATCCCCATAAAGTAAGACCTTTTGAAAATTCCGAAACCGTTTTAATCATTTCTTCCTCTGTCATCCTCTCTCCATCCTTTTTGGTGAAATCTTCCATTATTTTATAAATCATTTCTACAAATTGCTTATATGGTTCTTCACGCTTATCATATAAGTACTTTTTTACGTTATACTTATATTCCACTATCTTGGCTACGATTGAACTGATGACTACACCGATAATAGAAACAGCACCTGTTATCATAGCTACCACAATAACTTGATCAGATGTGTTTACAAAGTTTTCTACAAAATTAACTACACTTACAATCCAACTTCCCACCATGCCAAAAATCCATTTAACAAGTAATACCGCTGCTATCACCATTCCCATCAATAACAGTAATCCTATTAAAAAGTTAATTTTAGGATGTTTCTCTGCAAAAGTTTGCTTTTCTTTCATATATTATTAATTATTCCTCCTGCTATTTCTGTGGCACTGTAAGTTAGGAAAACCACAGTTCCACGCTTTTTGTTATGCACTTTTAGCAACCACATATCCATAAATCACAAAGTCAAGTTCCTCATCGTTCATCGGTTTCCCATGTTCCATGTAGAATCCAGGCAGAGAATAATGATACTCGTATAAAGCATCATTATTCTCTGCCGTATACTTGATTGCCTCATCGTATTGCCAATGTTCACCAGAATATCTTTTGGATTTTACAATCTTTTTCTTAGGTATTGCCTTTCCGTTAGCATCTCGATAACCACCTTCGTCAATCATTCTCTCCAAAATAATTCTTGTAAAATACTGACTCACTCCAAACAAATAGTTCTTTCTAACAATATTTTTAGGAACAAGAAGCAGTTCTTTGCCGTTGACAAAATAAACAAGTTTCTCAGCCTTCTTTCATTCACCAGCATGCATGTCCCAGGTATAAAACGTTTTCGTGCCATTACTTAGAATTCCATATTTATGCATTTGCTCCATTGTAAATTCATTCAAGCATTCATGAAGAATGTTTGTAAGTAAATCCGACATACCATCTTCTGCAAATCCTGGTATCAACAAAGGTAAATCTTCCGCTTTTCCAATTATCCTAATTGACCTTATTAATTGCTCCAGTGGTTGAAATATTTCCAACAAACCATCAGCTGTATTACCTTTACCATTATCGCCATTACCATATCCCAATCTGGTTGCATTTTGCTCCCCGGCATGCGACAGCAGGCATTTCATATCTTTTCTATTACATGTATTATATACTTTGAACAATTTGTCAAAATATGAGTTGATATGCTTCATTGCTTTGATAGCCCATGCATTATTCCATCTCTCAATTGAACACGGATCAATAAAAAGAAAATTGTCATCATTGACTGCTACATTCGTGACCCTTTTGCTTTAATTGCCACACATCAGATATATATTCTTTTTTCATCTTATCTTACTCATCAATATTATTTTTCTTTATCCCGTCCGCCTTTGAACGAATATAGGTTGTTCCATCAGATTTGTTTACCACTTGATAATTTTCATAATTCTTATTACCCTTACTTATCTGCGCAACAGCCTGCTCTAACGGGATGCGTCTACCAGTTTCTACATTTACAAATTCTGTATTTAATCCGCTTGCGGATTCCTTAGATACTTTTAATTTCATAATTTGTCCTCCATTTTAAGGTGCACTTAATAAACCTAGTGCATTCACCAGTTTTTATGTAAAAAGGATAATGACCAAATCCTTGTAAAATATCATTTTTATTTTTTTGGGGGGTTGTAAATCAGACTTCCAGATGATAAAATAGATTAGAATTCGTTTGATCATCTGTTGGTCATTCAAGCCTAGGCTGAAGCTGCAACTTCAGCCTTTTTACTTTGTCCACTTATACTTTTATTTCTCACCTCTTTTCTCCCATAATTTTTCTTCCGGCATTTGCTGAAAACAATACTCAACAAATGTCAGCATGTTTGTCTCTTTAATACCTTCTATTTTCTTGGCAAATGTCCTTACTTGATTGACCGTATCAACACTTAATGGTCCAGTATTAATCGGAAAGATCTTTGTATAATATGAACCTTTTTGCACATCAGATATCCTTTTAACCATTATTCCAGCCTTTATCATTACATCCTCAAGATTTGAAACATTATAGACTGGCACAATATACTCTTTTAATGGATGCCCTTCAAATAGTTCTCCGGAAATATATTTAGACTTTGTAATCTCATCACAATCATCTGTATCCATTATGATAAAGAGTTTAAAATTTTTGAGACCTTTTGTTTTTCTGTCATATTCTACGGAATACTCATTAGCAAATTCCTTAAGCGTTCTGAACTGCTTTTTTCTTAAATATTCTGATAATCCATTTATCTGAATACTTCCACGCCCTTTATCTTTCGCGATAATCTTTACAGGCAAATGCAAGTTCGTATAAATGTACTTTACTAATACAAACTCCGATTTTCCATGAACAATGACTGCACATTTTGTATAATTTAATGCATTATGAGGCAATACTACTCGCCTCCTTCTACATCTGACGAATCATCTAACTCTTGCAATATTGTATCATAGTCCAATATATCTACAATTGGTACACCACCAAACAATCCTTTTAAGTACATAATTCTTGGATTATTTGTCCCTTGAATTCTTGGATACTTATCTAAGCACTTGGCTTCTTTATTACCTTGATAATCGACATTAATCAAATACACAGATTTAATATCAATAGTCTCCAACATATACGTATTGTGCGTTGTAATAATAAGTTGACCCGTGATATCCTCTATCATTGATTCCAATACATTTTTTAAAAGCAAGTCATGTATTCCGTCATCTATTTCATCATAGACAACCGTAACACCACAAAATGCACCAAGCAACGAACGAATAATGTCAATAATATGCTGCGTACCTGCTGACTCTCTGGAAAAAGGTATTGTCCTAATTCTTCCGCCAATCATTTTTCTAACATATAATTTATACAAAATCACATCATTCTCGATTTCTCTTTCATAGTATACATCTTTAATATCAGCATATGCTTGGGTAAAGAAATCGCGAATAATTCTTTCCGAACGATCCAACAAGCCTTCTTTATCTTTTTTAATTTTTCCATCCTTCAAATCTATCAGCACATTTCTAGGTTTACCGGCATTTATTTCACTACCCGAAGAGGATGTTTTTTTACAATGGATTGTAGTATCCTTCAACATATCAATTATGTCAAACACATACTCTAAATAACTTTCTTTTATATACTCCTCATTCTTATCTTCTCTTTCCTTATTAAAGATACTCAACAAGGTATGTTTGCCCCAATATTTACTTATTTCATCCCTAAGTTCTAATTCAACCTTCTTATTTTTAAAAAGCTTGTTTGAAAATTCTATTTTTGAATTTCCCTTTGTATAATCGATTTCATACAATACACCACGTTGCTTTCCTGTAAAATAATAAAGCTTTTCATACAAAAAACGGTCTTCAAATGACATTACATAATAACCTTCATGCCCGTTTGTTTGAAATCCATATTCAATGGTAGTTGCTTCCTCACACTCAATCATTCTGCAGTTTTCTTTGTATTTTAAGATGCTTGTGCTATTCAACAACATCTCAAAAAGTTCCTGCGGAATATCTTTTTCCTTAGCAATTTCCATTATTCTTTCCGTTTCTCCTACCATCTGAAACGATTCAATAGACTTTCTTAACAAATCAATGCATGTAACAAAATTGGATTTTCCGCTACCATTTTCACCATAAATGGAGATAAATTTCTTGGCACCTTTGCTTCCGTTTCTGAAATCAAACATTACATCCTTGAATGACATAAAATTTTTCATCTTCACATAAGTAATCATTTCATGCACCTCCACGGTCATACTACCACCTTTCCACGTCAAAGTCAATAAGTTTTTATTTTTTGTTATTTTTTATATCATTTTATGTAATGTTTTCACCTTTATACTTAAAACTTCTATTTCACAATTGTAATGGGCAGAAAATAAAGAAGGAATCAGCTATTAACTGACTCCTTCAAATTAACTTTACTAAAATTATATAAGATTTGATTGCAAAATATTTATATATTATTCCCCATACGGACAATAATGCTCTGCCTTCGACTGAAACTCCTTCAAATCACAAATCTTCATATCCTCATTAGACTCGGCAATAGTAACCCCATCAAAACCATCCACATTGCCCTCGTAATAACACTTAAAATACCATTCCGTAACAGCTGTATTACCAGAAACAATCACACGCTTTATATCCCACTGCAAAACAGTACCTTTCCGGTTTCAATCCCCAAACCATCTGATTATCTGTCCAATGCCTTTATATACTGGACCATAACACTCACTGTAAATAATATCATCGCTAAAAATCTCTTTTACATCATTAATATCTTTATCCAACCAGCATTGAAAATATTTTCTTATAACATCTTCCATTCCGAGCTTACCCCTTCATCCTCTCAATCGTTTCCTCCACAGAAATACACTCCGCATATCTGCCTTTCCACATAAACTGATTATAATACTTATAACTCTGCTCTCCCGTCGTAAAAGCATTATCAAATGTAGAATTCGCATTCTCCGGTACAATCATTTTAAAACCATGCTCAAATCCGCACTTGATTGTTGCATCAATACAGTAACCCGTCTGCAATCCTACAACTGTTACTGTCTGAACATTCTTAGCCATCAAATATTCCAACAAACCTGTCCCCTTAAAAGAACTATTTACTGTCTTATCAAAAATCTTCTCACCCGGCTGCGGACCAAAACCTTCATATATCTCAAAACCAGGTATTCCCTTTGTCAATTCCGCACCGACACCATCATCGTGTCTTACATAAATAACTTCAACATTATTCTCTCTGGCTGCTGCAATTAACGTTTTTACAGTATTTTCAAACACATTAAAATTATACAAATCCGAATTGGTTATCAATTTCTGTGTATCCACCACTAACAGTACCATTTATTCACACCTTACCCTAAATATTTCTCTATCACACTCTGCTCCACAACCGTTTTCCCCAGTAATGTCATTGCTTGCTTCGGACAATTATTAATGCACCTATAACACATAGTACACTGTTTATTCTGTACCACTTTCTTATCGACAATCTTGATATTATTCATAGGACATAACTTTTCACACTTGCCGCAACCTATGCACTTATATTCATCCACACGCAGCTTATCTGAATAGTTCTTTGTCTTATGCCCAAAATACAATCTTTGTCCAAAGAAACCCGCTATGCGATATAATATTCCAATTCCTTCTTGGGTTGGTTTCCCTGATTTCAAAAGCTGAACCGACTTGTTAATCTTCTGCTCCGCATTCTTCACAAGTTCCTTATTCTTTTCCAGTGGACGCTTCAATACTTTTACATCACCTATGCTATCTGGCATCTTAAGATGCAATCCACCTATTATTGCTGCTCCGTATTTCTGCAAAAGTCTCCCGAGAATTCCTGCTCCATCACCACTAAACAATCCCACCGTGGCAATAACAAAAACCTTCTTACTCTCCCACAGTTCTTTATTTTCAATTATAAAATCACGCAGTATCTTTGGCACAGTGCTATATTGCACGGGATATGCAAATACAAGCATTTCTTCATTTCTCACAGCTTCAATAATGTTATCGTCCTCTATAGACAATGCTTTAGTCGTTTCGTCATATTCACTACAAAACATTTCTGCTACATATCTGGAATTGCCTGTTCCACTAAAATAGATTCCTACCATTTGGTCTCACCTCTTCATCCTCTCAATAATTTTCTCCACAGAAATGCACCCCGCATATCTGTCCTTCCACACATACTCATTATAATACTTCCAAAACAAATCCTACTACCGAAATCAGATTACACATGCAATGAAACAACATGCTTATGTATATATTCTTTTTCTTATATGCCATATATGCCACAGGGGCAAATGCCAAAATGCGGAAAAAATTATTGAATGGTAGCCAAAAATGATATAACGAAAATAGAATTGCAATTAAAATCGGTGTAAATGCAGTTTGTTTATTATAATGTGAAGTTAGGTATCCTCTAAAAAATAATTCTTCTGTAATAGGTCCTACAAAAGCATTAAACACAAAATAATAAATACACGTCGCAATCAACACTGGTTTCGAAAATACTTTTAAGTATTCATAATTCGTCCAATCAAAACCTGTCGGTAAATGACTTAATATACCATTTCTTAGTCCTGAAAAGAGATAGTTTTCTAAGGGTGCAACCGTTACAGAAAGTAACCCTGCTATCCCGAAGAACACAAAAGCAATTACAATGTTTTTCCATAGGGGCATCTTTTCATGTCCAGTAAATGCACTTGCAAAAGAGTATTTTCCGGTTTCTTTCTTACTTGCATTTAAAATTATGCCTAATTCGATGGGAAACAACGTGAAAGTTGCAATTATACAAAACAATAATAAGTTTGGTATTTTTATGAAATGTGCCAGCACAAAATACATCACGCTTAATACAAATGTAGGCGTAAATATCAAAAGCAAAAGTTTGGTTGTGTTTATGGTTTTCATACTCTAAATCCTCACTATTTCATTTCTACTTAACAATTTAAAATATTGGACTTCTATCCGTTCACGCCAAGTGTTGTAATCAAATCCTCCAATTTATTTTCCCAACCAAGGTCATACTTCACATTAGGCATAGTAACTAATGCCGTTAGACCATGAATATAGGCAAATAAAAAAATTACGCAATCCTGCTTCTTTTCAATACTAAAACCAGTATGTTCCAGTCTTTTCAAAACTTGATCCTTATAGATTTGGAAAGGTTTATAGCCCGCTTCTGCCCCTAGACTGAAATCAACTTGCGGGCTCCCCTGTCCAAAAAGAAAATTAAAATACTGTGGTTTATTCATAAAAAAAGCAATATAAGCCTTTCCAGATTTCACCATAAAATCAGGTTGGTCTTCGTATTCTATAATTGTTTCTTCCAATATCCCGGTAAACTATTCCGTGATATGTAACTGCATTGCCGAAAGCAATTCCTCTTTATTTGCTAAATGACTGTAAGGCGCTGCATGACTCACATTACAAGCCATGGCAACCTTACGAAGGGACAGTTGCTCCATGCCGCATTCATTTACTATTTCGATTCCTTTTTCAATCAATTCTTTTTTTAGGTTCTTATGATGGTAAGTATTTTGTTTCATAGGATACTCCGTTTCAATTATCAAAATCCATTAACTTGACACTGTAAACAGTATACCCCACTATCTTTACAGTGTTAAGTTCAGATTGTTCTATTATCATATTTATTACTTTAAAACAAATTAATGAGGCTCTCGCGCACCTCTTCATCACCTATTAAGCCCGGCAACCTTCCTATGCACCCATTCCTTCACTTCACCAATCCTCTCTCGGAACACATCCAACATGTTTCTTCCATTGATTACGAACTGCTTCATAAATTCATAGGCTTTTTCCAACTTATCCTGCAAGACCTGAATCTTACTCCGTAGCTGTTCATTCTTGTAGGTCGAATCCACCACCTTATCAAACAAATCTGCATTCTCCGAATCCGTCGATATGACGTGGTATAAATCCATCGTAATCTCCTTTTTACGGGTTGCTTCATCCAATTCCTCCGTCACTCTGGAAAGCTCCACTTGTGCCTGCTCCACTTCCTTCTTTTTATCCGTCAAAAGCTCATCCGCCTTCAGATACTCCGACTTGGAATACTCCGCTTTCTGCTCCCACTCTGCCACATCGTTTTTTCTAATCTCGATTAAAGCATCCTTGCATTCCAGCGTCATATTCTTGGTGGATATCTCTTCATCAAGCTTTTTCATAGTCTTCTCTGACAGGGTTTGAATATGCTGCAGAGCATTTTCTTGCCTTTCTTTCTCACGTTCCGCTTCCAAAGCTTTCTCTACCGCACGCTCCCTTCGATAATCGGAAAGAAGCAAATCGCCACGCTCGTTTTTACCCTTGAATAAGCGTTTCCAGCCGATATTCTTTTCCATATCCTCTGCAATCCAGTTTTTCTGCTCCTCTATCCACTCTACTGTACCGTAGGCTGTACGCACCATCTGAGGCTTCCTCCCCTCCGCTGTATCCTGCCACACCAGTTCGTCCGAGGCATCCCTTGCCTGTTCCATAGTGGTCTTATAACCCATTCTCGTAAAGGTCTGTGCCAATGCATTTTGGGTTTTCTGTCCACGACTGCAATTATCGGAATAGGGAACAAATGTCATGTGTAGGTGGGGAGTAGATTCATCTCCATTAAATGCAAAATTGGTAATCACCACACCTTCCTCAAAGGGCGGTTTCCACTCTGGGTCTTCAAGCCTCTCCTTGGATACATAAGTCACATTGGGCACTTCATACATCAGATGCTCTGCAAACCGTAACAGAACATCCTCCGCCCATATGGCTGACAAGTGGTCTGTATCGTACCCGGTATCATCCATATCCCCTATCTGCCAGATGATTTCGTAGGATAAATGTTTCTTTTTATCCTTTTCAATCTTCTCATAATAGGTTGGTGGATCATCCTTAGCACGACTCTTTTTCCGCTCCTTTGCAAGCCACTCCTCATAGGATTTTTGAAAAAGTTTATCGTATACCTGCTCTAAGGTAAAATCTTTTGTTCCGTTTACAAATATCACATTCCTGTCTGCACGCTCCTGCACTGCATTCCAAGGAATATGGTCTCTGTTATTGTGTTCTAAGTTCGGTGCTCGGAACAGTGCCCCCGATATAGTTCTGTATAAATCCGGCATCTTATCACGCTCCTTTTATCCGTTCCACGTCTGCTTAAATTCTGAAATAAAAATCTTCTTATGCTCATTGTCATAATCTCCTTTTCTGAAATTTCCTAAGTTCATTTCTTAGGGTATTGCTCTCCATTTTCTTTCCCGGTTCCGAAAGTAATGTCCCCCTATTAGTTTGGGAAATCCCAAACTAGGGGGCAAGCGTTTTGCCGCTTGACCACAAATGCATCTGCTCCCACTAGCCATACTAGGAATTCCTCATCCTGTGGCTGGCAGTCACATCTGCATGCTGACATTCTTTTTATGGAAATGAACCGGTACGAATGTCAGCCTATGGAAATATCTCAATCGCTCTTTAGGACTTTGCTTACGTTACGTCTCGGAAGTATACCCGTAGTATCTCTTCTCAAAATACTTTCTTGGGCACTTCCCGGCGATTTTGATATATCCCTGCTCAGCCAGTTCCTCATTGAGCTGTCTGATAATCTGGTAGGCTTTTCCCTTGCTGACGCCCAGGGTATCCACCAACTCATCTGCCGTCACATATTATGTTTTCATACTCTCACCTCGCTCTCTACTATCACATTTTGCCCGTTTTTTCATTCCATCATTATTTATGCTGCTACTTTTTGTTCCTGCTAATAGATTTTTCTATTGCAAAGTACCACGCTTTGTGATAGTATTTATTTCAGGAGGTGGAAAGCCATGAATATTATGACACTTGAAGAACGCAAGGAACTTGGCAACAGACTAAAACAAGCAAGAAAAGAGAAAGGGCTATCACAAGAGGAGCTCGCCAATCTCATCGGCCTGAAAGTTGGAACGGTTTCCAAATACGAACAGGGTGACCGCACTCCGGGAATCGGAAAACTTCAACTAATTGCAAATGCTCTGGAATGTGACACATCCAGATTTGTAGCATCCGGCGATGAATATGTACGGATGACACAGACCACGGATTATGGCAACAATCTAGATGCATATTTAAACTGGTTGAAATTTTCCCACTTCGGATGTAATCCCTGTCAGATTGAAAACGACGACGGAAGTAAATCTTCTTCCTACCTTATCAGCTTTAACAAGGAAACTTTTCCAATCAATGAGGAAGCACTGGGAAGGGTTATGGAATACCAGAAGGAACAGTTCAAACAACTCATCCGACTCTTTGGCGAGGACCTTCGATAGTAAAGGTACACAATATGCCGGTCTATAAAGACGAAGAACGAGGAACCTAATATGTCAGATGTTATTATGAAGATTTTACCGGAAAGAAAAAACAGATAAAGAAACGAGGCTTTAAGCTTCAGCGTGAAGCAAAGGAATGGGAAACTGATTTCCTAAGAAAGCAGAAAGGCAGCACGGACATGACCTTCCGCTCTATGTACGAGATTTATATAGAGGATATGGGACACCGATGCCGCCAGAGCACCATCGATGGAAAGAAGCATGTATTTGAGAAGCTTATTCTTCCTTATTTCGAGAATAAGCCCATCAATAAGATTACTCCCAAGTACATCCGAGCCTGGCAGAACGAAATGATTGCAAAGGATTATTCCAACTCCTACCTAGACAAGATGCAGAATATGATTACCGCACTTTTCAATTATGCAGTAGACTACTTCAACTTAGCTGAAAATCCCTGTCACAAAGCGGGCAGAATGGGAAAACGTGAGGTTGTGGTGAACTTCTGGACAAAGAATGAATTTGACCGGATACTGGCTACAATGGAAGATGACCCTACCGCACATGTTTCGTTTTCACTACTGTACTACTCCGGTATCCGTTTTGGAGAATTCTTCACTTTGACACCGAAAGACTTTGATTTCGAGAAGAACACCCTTGACATCACCAAAAGTCTACAGCGTATAAAAAAGCAGGATGTGGTTACACCACCCAAAACACCGAAGATCATCCGGAACATCATCATACCGGACTTTGTAATGAACGAAGTCAAAGATTATATCTCAAAGCTTTATGATTTAAAAGATACGGACAGGGTCTTCCCCTTCACCAAATCTTATATCAATAATGCAATGGAAAGGGCTTGCATGAAAAGCGGAGTGAAAAAGATTCGAATCCACGACATCCGTCACTCACACGCCAGCTATCTTATCAATTTAGGCTGCGCACCACTACTCATATCGGAACGGTTAGGACACGAAAAGGTGCAGACCACCTTAAGCACCTACTCCCACCTTTATCCTAACAAGCATCAGGAAGTGGTGGATATGATGCAGAACCAGCACCAGAAGGATATGGCAACATCCGATGTAACTGCTCTGGCAAAAGCATCGGAAGAACCCAAACCACAAGGCACAAAGTTCAAAGTAGTAAGCCCACAGGATAAAACAAGCCCACAGCAAGTCCACGAAGATGACTTAAGCCCATGTGTCGGCTTCAACCGACGCACGTAAAAAGGCTCAACCCCTTGTAAACAAAGGGCTGAGCCAATAAAGTCATTTAATACTCAAACAGTATTTAATTACTCAATGATTGTAGCAACACGTCAATCAATCATTTCTTCTTGTTAAAAGCACAAGTCTTAATAACTGAAGTACAGATGTAACAAGCGCTGCAACATATGTGAGTGCTGCTGCTGTAAGTACCTTCCTTGCACCTGAAAGTTCACGTCCTGCAAGCATATTTCTGTCACGAAGTGTTCTAAGTGCTCTTGCTGAGGCATCGAATTCTACCGGAAGTGTAAGAAGCTGGAATATAACAACGAGCGAGAATAACAGAACACCTATCTGCATAAGCCCGGTTGCTCCGAATATAAGTCCTAACAATATGACTGGCCATGATAAAGATGAACCTATATTAGCAAGCGGAATAACAACTGATCTTATCTTAATAGGAAAATAATCCTGATCATACTGCATCGCATGTCCACATTCATGTGCAGCTACACCAACAGCTGCCACCGTATTAACATCATATACGCTATCTGATAACCTCAACACTCCTTCCTTAGGCGAGTAATGGTCTGTGAGATTTCCGCTCACTCTTTCTATCCTGACATCTGTTATCCCGGCTGCTCTTAGTATTTCACTTGCTGCTTGTGCACCTGTCATATTCGTTCTGTAGTTATTCCTACTGTATCTGCTAAATGTTGACTTAACATTCATAGATGCTATGATACTTATAACTGCACCTATAAGCACAAGTATATATGTTGCATCATAAAAATAATACATATATCAAATCCTCCATATTTTTTAGTATCAGAGTTTTGCCTCCGACATCATAATCATATTACTATTCTACCATAAAAAGATTTTATGTAAATATATACTTTATTTCTTTCACAATATATTTATTTTATCTTTATATTTTGATAATTCACTCACCTTTTCACATTTCTGCGTGTATCAGCATAATATTTATATAAGAACATAAAAATGTAAAGCTGTGACTGATACAAAACACGTGCAACGGGTAAAACATCAGAAAGGAGTTTTTAGTCTGTATGAAAATGTATGATCTTAAAAACAAACAGGTCATCAATGAAAATGACTGCCGGATTCTTGGATGTGTTATCGACATAGATTTCGAGCCATCTAACGGCTGCATCAACTCAATCATAGTTCCTGGTCCTGCCAGGCTATGTGGTGTCTTTGGAAGGGAGTTCGTGTATGTCATTCCATTTCATTGTATAAAATCGATTGGTAAAGATATCGTACTTGTAAATGTCTGCCTTGATAAACACAAAGAAAAATGCTAATATATACATATATTTTTAGTTCTTGCGATAATGATTGGAGGTTACTATGAAAGATAATTACGTTGCTTATGTGGGAAGTTACACCCATGAGAGCAGTAAAGGTATACATATATACGATTGTGATGTTGAGGAGGGACGTATATATGAACGCTGCGAAGTACCTATTGATAACCCTTCTTATATAACTCTTTCACATGACAAAAGATTCCTATATGCCATATGCGACCAGGGTGTATCAGCCTATGCCATCACCGAAGATGGAAGCCTTGAGCTTATGAATGTCGTATCTATAAACGGTATGAGAGGTTGTCATATATCAGTTACTAAGGCCAACAATTTCCTTGTTGTATCTGGTTATCATGACGGTAAGATTACAGTAATGCACATAAATGCTGATGGCTCTGTTGGCAGTATTGCTGACGAGGTATTCCACAAGGGCATGGGCAGCGTTGCAGAACGCAATTTCCGCCCTCACGTAAGCAACACATGCTTCACACCTGATGAAGAGCTCTTATGTGCTTGTGATCTTGGTATTGATCAGATTAAGTTATATGAATTCAACCACAGAACCGGCAAGCTCAAGCTGTTTGATATAATCCGTTCACAACAGGAATCAGCCCCTAGAAAGATGATATTCTCAGAAGATGGAAAATATGCTTATGTTGTGTGTGAACTAAAGAATTATATCAATGTGTATTCTTATGACAAGAATTCAGATAAAGCCCGTTTTGAGATGATTCAGAACATATTTACTGTAAGACGTGACCACAAGTCAAACAGTGCTGCCTCTGATATAATATTTGCCAATAACGGCAGCAATCTTATCTGCTCTAATGCTGGCGATAACACTGCTACAATATATTCCGTTGATAAGAAGTCAGGAAAGATTGTTACTCTTAACTCACTTCCTGTAAGTGGCGATTATCCTAAATATGTATGTCTTTTCCCTGATAATAAGCACCTCATGTCTATGAATAACGAGGGCAGCTCTATCACTATCTTTACAGTAGATTATAAAAAAGGTCTTATAGTTATGAATGGCAAGGAAATCAAGATATCGCGCCCTAATAACATGGTTATTAAAAAACTGTAATGTGGTTTTATTCATCACTATAACATATTTATTTATAAACATAATTTATAAACATTGTTCTTACTAAACTAAAAGCTACATCAGATTTACTATATCTTTGATGTAGCTTTTATAATTATTCTCTTTTTTAACATTAGAATTTTTACATTTTTTTTTAATTCTTCTTTTTCAGTTTCATCTATTCCTAATATATCCATAGCCTCATCTGCAGACTTATTAAAATTCTTCATAAATTTCCTTATTAGTTCTATTTTTCCTTCTTTTTTTCCTTCTTTTCTTCCTTCATCTTCTGCATCTCTCCTGTAATTTTCAAAAGCTGTACATAACATATCCTCACCTCCATTTTTTCTTTCTGCCATTGCTGCAATTTCATCATTTCCTGTTATTTTTCCTATCATCCTAATAAGTTCTTTTGTCACACCCTTATTAGAATATTCTCTAAATATTTTATCAAAAAATAAGATGATATAAAATACATATCACAATTTAAAAAGGATATCACATAATATTATATACACTATACGCAGCGCCTATAATATTATGCAACACCCTTTTATTCAGCTAAGTTTTATTCTACTGTCCGTTATATTTTTCAGCCTGATGCTTAATAAGCTCAGCATCATCAAAGTAGTTTATTTTCATAGCGGCTTTCACTTCGTTAAGTGTCTGTTCTGCCACTTCATATGCTTTCTTAGTGCCTTCCTGTAAGATATGGTATACTTCTGGTATATCCTTTTCGTACTCATGACGTCTGTTTCTTATAGGCTCTAATTCCTTGTTAAGTACCTCTGTAAGAAGCTTCTTAACCTTGACATCACCAAGACCACCTCTCTTATAGTGTTCCTTAAGTTCATCCAGATTATTGTATTCTGGGAGGAATAAAGCAAAATCCTCATCTGTACAGAAAGCATCAAGATATGTAAATACTGTGTTGCCTTCTATCTTGCCTGGGTCACTGACCTTAATATGGTCTGGATCTGTATACATGCCTCTTACCTTATTCTTCACATCATCAGCACTATCTGACAGATATATACAGTTTCCAAGTGATTTACTCATCTTTGCCTTTCCGTCTGTACCTGGAAGCCTTAAACATGCCTGGTTCTGTGGAAGAAGAATCTCAGGCTCAACTAACGTCTCACCATATACTGAATTAAACTTTCTTACTATCTCCCTTGTCTGTTCTATCATAGGTTCCTGATCTTCACCTACTGGAACTGTAGTTGCCTTAAAGGCTGTTATATCTGCAGCCTGGCTTATAGGATAACAGAAGAATCCAACTGGAATACTTGCCTCAAAGTTACGCATCTGAATCTCTGATTTAACTGTTGGATTTCTCTGAAGCCTTGATACAGTAACAAGATTCATATAATAGAATGTGAGCTCTGTAAGCTGTGAAATCTGTGACTGTATGAATATATTAGACTTGGCTGGATCAATACCTACTGAAAGATAATCAAGTGCTACCTCTATTATATTCTGACGAACCTTCTCAGGATTATCTGCATTATCTGTAAGAGCCTGTGCATCTGCTATCATTATAAATATCTTCTCGAATTCTCCTGAATTCTGAAGTTCAACCCTTCTCTTTAATGAACCCACATAATGGCCAAGATGAAGCTTGCCTGTTGGTCTGTCTCCTGTTAATATTATCTTTGACATATGAAACTACTCCTCCATTCCTATGTTAAACCCATATAATAAGATTATATCTATCTTTAATTCTATCTGATTATACTGGTTATTATACTTAATTAATAATGTTTACAATTTTATCACATTTTTTTCAAAATAACAATTGAGAATTATGTTAAATAATAGTAATATATATGTAAATGTTACTGGCTGTCAGTATGCTGATTATTTTTAATCACTTTTCTTATTATGAAGCCAGATAACGCTAAACATAACAACAGCACACGGAGGAACAATTGATGAAACATTTACTTAGTCCACTGGATTTAAGTGTCAGCGAGTTAACAGATCTTCTTGATCTTGCCAGAGACATTTCAAAGGATCCTAAGAAATACAGTCACGTATGTGATGGAAAGAAATTAGCAACTTTATTCTATGAACCTAGTACTAGAACCCGTCTTAGTTTTGAGTCAGCAATGCTTAACCTTGGGGGTTCTGTATTAGGTTTTTCTTCTGCTAACTCAAGTTCAGCTTCTAAGGGCGAGAGTGTGTCAGATACAATCAGGGTTATATCCTGCTATGCTGATATATGTGCTATGCGCCATCCTAAGGAAGGTGCACCTATGGTTGCAGCAAGCAAGTCTTCTATACCTGTTATAAACGCAGGTGATGGCGGACATCAGCACCCAACACAGACACTTACAGACCTTATGACTATAAGAGAATTAAGAGGCTCTCTTGATAACTTCACTATCGGTTTATGTGGTGATTTAAAGTTTGGCAGAACTGTTCACTCTCTTATCAACTCTCTTGTAAGATATAGCAACGTAAGATTCGTACTTATCTCTCCTAAAGAGTTAAGAATTCCTGATTATATCAGAGATGATGTACTATCTGCTAACAACGCAGAATTCATAGAAGTTGAAAGTCTTGAAGAAGCTATACCACAGCTTGATATCCTATATATGACACGTGTCCAGAGAGAACGTTTCTTCTCTGAGGATGAATATCTTCGTATGAAGGATTTCTATGTATTAGATACAGCCAAGATGGCTCTTGCCAAGGATAATATGTATGTTCTTCATCCTCTGCCACGAGTTAATGAGATATCTGTCGAAGTGGATGATGATCCAAGGGCAGCTTACTTTAAACAGGTACAGTATGGTGTATATGTACGTATGGCACTTATAATGACACTTCTTGGTCTTAACTAAAGAACAGACAAATGATAAACCAATAACAGGCAAATAACAAATAAATATAATTTTAAGAATTAATGAAAGGAAAAGCTATGTGGATATATACATATCGGTATATGTTCCTTAGCAGCAGATTAATATGTTAAATGTAGGTCAGCTTAATGAAGGTTTTGTATTGGATCATATCGAAGCAGGAAAGGCTATGGATATATATAACAACCTCGGTCTTGGAAAACTTGACTGTCAGGTTGCTATCATAAAGAATGCCAGAAGCAGCAAAATGGGAAGAAAGGATATCATCAAGATAGAAGGCGGTCTTGATCTTGTAGACCTTGATGCTATTGGATTCATCGATCACAACATAACTGTAAGTATTATAAAGAATGGAGAAATCGTTGAAAAGAAAACGCTCTCCCTTCCTAAGCAGATTACTAATGTTATCAAATGTAAGAATCCAAGATGCATCACTTCTATAGAACAGGAGCTTGATCAGGTATTTATTCTTGCAGACCCTGAAAAACAGGTATACAGATGCAAGTACTGTGAAGAGAAATATACAGGTAAATAATACAACGTATTTAATATAATATTCCAAATGTAAAAACAGGATGTTGTGAAGAAACTTGAATTCTTCTACAACATCCTGTTTTTAGTATAAGTGCTTACAACAATATGCAGCTTCACAATCATAAGCAATCATATCATCTATATTCCTGTAATGTAGGTGTTTTACTTACTGTTAATGGTTCATCCACCCCGGGAGCTGTTGTAACCTTATACTTTATAGTTATAGGTTTATCAGCATAAACAACAAAATCAAGGTTATAAGCAAGCTGCAGACCTTCATACTCATCAAGTACCATCTTCATGGAATTACTAGTTGTTATATCGCTTATTGTTCCACCTTCAGGAGCAAACAGATGAATAAAGCCTTTTATTCCACCATTCTGTGCACCAAGTATATATTCTCCTGCTTTATATATATCATTTTTTACTATAGCGTTGCTCATAACAACTGTCATATCATATGTTCTGCTTCCATCTGTATTAACCACAGAATCTCCTATCTGTGTATCAAGATTGATGAACCATCCCATTTTACTAGCATATGAACAACTGAAGTATACTCCTGCCTGTGGATGTTCTTTATCATGGTTAAGCCCTCCTGAACAGCCGGCCTCCCTGACATATGTCTGTGCTTTTTCATCCTCCATCCACATAAGAATAGTACGGTCTTTTCCACCATCTGTGAATATCTGTGCATATTGTGATATCATTTTATAATCAAATTCTGATACAAACTTACTCATAACAAGCTTAGCCGTTTCCGCAAACAAAGCATCAACATAATCATTTGCATTACTCATGTTAGTATCAGTTCTGTTGCTAAGATACTTATAATAAAGCTCCTTCTGTAAAACCTTAGTAGCATTATCACCATTTAGTTCTGTACCATCTGACAAAGTTACCCCACCAGTACATTTAAGTACTTTCTGTATGATAACCGGTGTCAATGAGATTACTCCATCTACATGTATGCCATTTCTGCTTTCATATGAGTGTGCCCATATACTGCCAACTCTTTCAAAATCCGGATTATAACAGACATCCCTCGACAGCCTCATCCAGCTGCTGAATATAGTCTTTTCATGCTCTGTAACCTGTACACTTTCTGGAACTCTTTCCGATAACACCTTGTATACAGTCTGAAAATCGCCTATAGACATCACTCCATTTTCTATCCTTACAGTTCCAACTGAACCCGGGAATCCACCTGATGCCCTGATTTCCGAAGAATTCTGTGCTGCAACAAGATACATCTTGTCGCTTCCATCACCGAGAAATTCCCTGAAAAGCTGTATATATTTACCATTCTCCTTGTACGAAGCAGTAAGACTGTTTAACTTATCAACATATTTTGATATATTTTCTGACTTGCTGAATGTAACATTTACATGGCTTATACTTGATGTCATATCTTCTATCTCTGGCTCTATTTTCTCAAGATAATCCAGATATGCATTGATAGTATCCACCCTGAAACCATCTCCTGATTTCAACTGCGAAAGCGGATATTGCTTCATAACTTCAACGCCTGGTTTTAACACATCATCTGATGCATTAACAATAACATCCACAAGTGTATCAGCTGACCTTATGTATTTTTTTATATATGGAATGTGTGACAAAAGCTTCCACTTTTTTTCTGAAAGTATATACTGCATATGCTTAGATGATTCATCTATATGGTCAACAGCTTCTTCCACCATTTCTGAATCATTAGATTTAATACTGGTTAATACACTATCCATTTCATATCTTAGTGTATCTACTTCATTTATAATTGTTTTAATATCTTTTATGTATGTTAAGAAGATGAAAACTATAAGAATCAATGGAATAACAACAAACAGTGCATCTCTTATAATTCTTAATCTTCTTTCGTTCCACTCTGTATCCTTATTCTTTTTCATATCTTTTATAAAACCCCTGTCAAACCTACTCAGGACAAAAAATATGAGCAGCACTATAAGCCGGGTTATGTTCAGCCAGTAACGGCTGATGATGATCATCTATCTAGTCTTACTGTTACCAGTAAGCTCAAGCGACCTACCTAAAAGCACGACGGGCAGCCGTATAGCTTTATGTTTGGTCTTGCTTCGGATGGGGTTTACATAGCCAGCACTGTTACCAGTACTGCGGTAGTCTCTTACTCTGCCTTTCCACCCTTACCAATAGACTTAACACTAAAGTGTTAAGTCTATAACAATAGCAGCTAGCTGCTATTGTTGAACAACGGAAGCTACCAATGTAAAAACATTAATAAAACCTCCTGCCTGGCGGTATATTTCTGTTGCACTAGCCTTGGAGTCACCTCCACCGGACGTTATCCGGCACCCTGCCCTGTGAAGCCCGGACTTTCCTCACCTGTGGTTCTTACACCACAGCCGCGATCATCTGTGCTACTCATACAAACTTATTTAATATATGTTTTACCATATATTCCGTCATTTCTATAAATTCCAATAACTTTGACATACTACCACATTAATAGTTGTATGTCAAAGTTATATGATTAGTTTTATGTTTTTTTATGATTAGATTTATGTTTTTTTACGTATTATAATCTCATCATTTTATAAACATAGCATCACCAAAGCTGAAGAATCTGTATTTTTCTTCAACAGCCACTTCGTATGCATGAAGTACATTCTCCCTGCCAGCAAGTGCTGATACAAGCATTACAAGTGTTGATTCTGGAAGATGAAAATTCGTTATAAGACAATCTATAGCCTTAAACTTATAACCTGGATATATAAATATCTCTGTCCAGCCACTCTTAACTGGTATATGTCCATTCTCATCAGCTACTGATTCAAGAGTTCTTGTGCTTGTTGTGCCTACCGCGATAACTCTTCCTCCATCAGCCTTTGTTTTGTTTATAATATCTGCGGCTTCCTTGTCTACCTGATAGAATTCAGAATGCATATGATGATCTAAGATATTCTCAACCTTAACAGGTCTGAAGGTTCCAAGTCCAACATGAAGAGTGACTCTTGCAATCTTAACACCCATATCTTCTATCTGCTTAAGAAGTTCTTTGGTAAAATGAAGACCTGCTGTAGGTGCTGCTGCTGAACCTTCATGCTTTGCATACACTGTCTGATATCTGTTTTTATCCTGAAGCTTATGTGTTATATAAGGAGGAAGTGGCATCTGTCCAAGTTCATCAAGTATCTCTTCAAATATACCATCATATGTAAACTGTATAAGTCTGTTTCCTTCCTCTACTATATCTATGATTTCGCCCTTAAGCTTTCCACCGCCAAATACTATCTTAGCTCCTACCTTACACTTTTTACCTGGCTTAACAAGAACCTCCCATGTATCCTGCCTGTCTTCAAGTCTTTTAAGCAAAAGCACTTCTATGGCAGCACCTGTTCCTTCCTTTTCTCCGATAAGTCTGGCTGGTATAACCTTAGTATCATTGATAACAAGGCAGTCACCTGGCTTAAGGTATTCTGTTATATCCCTGAATATCCTGTGTTCAATAGCCCCTGTGTTTTTATCAAGCACCATCAGCCTTGAACTTGAACGATCTGAAAGAGGATCCTGAGCTATCAGTTCCTCTGGCAGATCATAATAAAAATCATGTAAATCCATAATATTCCTCTAATTTCGTTTGCCTATTACATACGGAGTTCTATGCCTGCATCGCTTAAGTCTTTATATATCTTTTCCATAACAGGGGAGATATCTTTATCCTCAAGTGTTCTGTCTTTTGCCCTGAATGAGATTGAGTATGCTACTGACTTATAGCCATCTTTAATCTGGGCACCTTCGTATATATCAAACAGCTTATAGCTTTCAAGTATCTTACCCGCACGTTTTTCAATAATCTTTTCTACGTTTCCAACAAGCACTGACTTAGGCATAACCATACTAATATCTCTTGTTACTGCTGGGAACTTTGCTATGCCATTAAACTTTCTGTCAAAGCTGGCCATTCCTGTTACTGTTGCAAGATCAATAACAACAAGATATGTTCTTTCTCCTAAAGCATAGTTATCTGCTACATCTGGATGTAACTCGCCAATATAACCTATCTTAGTACCATCATATATGATATCTGCCTGACGACCTGGGTGAAGGAACGAAATTCCTGCTGCCGGATCATATTCTGGCTTATTCTTCATGCCGATTCTTTCAAGAAATTCTTCCACAACACCCTTCATAGAAAAGAAATCTACTTCTCCGAAAGCACCAAGAGTAAACATAACTCTTTCGTCTGGAAGCTCGTTCTTGTCATCAGAAGCAATATACACCTTAGCTAACTCATATAACTTAACATTCTTGTTACGTCTGTTAAAGTTAGTTGAAAGTGATGAAAGCATACCATTAACTGGAATTGTTCTCATGATAGAGAAATCCTCTCCTAATGGATTAGATATCACAACTGCCTTTCTATACTCTGAATCCTCTGCAAGCTTAAGCTTGTCAAATACCTTAGGACTCTCGAAAGAATATGTCATAGCCTGTGAAAAGCCTGTAAACTGTGCCACTTCACCTGCAACATCTTCTATGCTTCTTTCAAATGTAATCTTACCCATAGTTGTAGAACCCTTAGGAAGCGTTGTAGGGATATTATCATATCCGAAGAATCTTGCAACTTCTTCAGCTATATCTGCATCTCTGTTTAGATCCTGTCTGAATGTAGGTATTATAAGCTCATTATTCTTTTCATCATATTCAACTTCAAGTCTTGTAAAGTATTCAAGCATATCCTTGCTGGAAACATCTGTTCCAAGAAGTGCATTATACTTAGCTGGCTCGAAGGCTATTCTCTTCTTAGCCACTGGAGCAGGATACACATCAACAACTCCACCGACTACTTCACCGGCACCAAGCTGTTCTATTAAATCACATGCCCTGTTCATGGCTTCAAGTGCAAGTTCTGGGTCAAGTCCCTTTTCAAACTTACCAGCTGCATCTGTTCTTAAGCCTATCTTCTTAGCTGATTTTCTTATGTTAGTACCATCAAATGTAGCTGCTTCAAAAAGCATTGTCTTAACATCATCTGTTATCATAGAGTTTTCTCCACCCATGATACCTGCTAAACCAACAGCCTTATCTCCATCACATATAAGAAGTGCATCTGAATCAAGTATTCTTTCCTGTCCGTCAAGTGTTACGAACTTCTCACCATCCTCTGCTCTTCTTACTATTATCTTTCTGCCAGCAATAGTATCATAATCATAAGCATGCATAGGCTGACCATATTCAGTCATTACATAGTTAGTGATATCTACTATATTATTGATAGGTCTGATGCCTGCTGTCATAAGTCTGTGCTGCATCCACTTTGGTGATGGAGCAAGCTTTATATTCTTAACAACTCTTGCTGTATATCTTCTGCATAAATCTGCTGCCTGAACATCTACCTTGATATAATCATTAACATCTTCATCGTTGCCAGACTCATGTACTTCAGGTGGTGTAAATGTTTTTCTGAATGTAGCAGCTGCCTCTCTTGCAATACCAAGTATGCTATAGCAGTCTACACGGTTGTTAGTTATCTCATATTCAAACACTGTATCATCAAGACCAAGGTATTCAACTGCACTTGAACCAACAACAGCGTCATCACCGAATATATATATACCATTCTCAGCTGCATCAGGGTAGAATTCTCTTGAAGAACCAAGCTCTTCAATAGAGCACATCATACCACATGATTCTACACCTCTTAACTTACCCTTTTTAATCTTTATTCCATCCTCTGGAAGCGGACTTCCATCATGTCCTCCTGCTACACGTCCTCCGTCAAGAACTACAGGCACCTTCTGTCCACTTGTTCCAGGAACAATATTAGGTGCTCCTGTAACAATCTGAACTGTTTCATCTCCAACATTAACCTGACAAACTACAAGCTTGTCTGCATCAGGATGTCTCTCAACTGAAAGAATCTGACCTACAACTATCTTCTCAAGATTCTTGTCAAGTCTGTTAAAACATTCTACCTTAGTACCTGAAAGAGTCATAGCATCTCTGAATTCCTGATCTGTACACTCTAAACCTGGAACAAGGTCCTTTATCCATTTAATAGATGTATCCATACTAATCTCCATTCCTGCCCATATACTAAACAGCCACAATATGATAATCTGACTGTACAGGGCTTATTTACTTTATATGCATATACACATTACATTGCACAACCTTCTATGCAGCATATATATACTAAAACTGCTTTAAGAATCTTGTGTCATTTTCATATAATAATCTCATATCGTCGATTTCATATTTAAGAAGTGCTACTCTTTCAAGACCAACACCGAATGCAAAGCCTGTATACTTATCTTTATCTATTCCACACATCTCAAATACATGTGGGTGAACCATACCACAGCCAAGAATCTCTATCCAGCCTTCACCCTTACAGAAACGGCAGCCCTTACCACCGCACTTAAAGCAGCTTACATCCATCTCTGCACTTGGCTCTGTGAATGGGAAATGATGTGGTCTAAACTTAACCTTTGTATCTGGTCCAAAAAGTTCCCTTGCAAACTCTGCAAGAGTTCCCTTAAGATCTGCAAATGTTATGTTCTCATCAATAACAAGACCTTCTACCTGATGGAAGCAAGGAGAATGTGTTGCATCAACCTCATCTGCTCTGTATACACGTCCTGGTGATATCATTCTGATAGGAAGTTTTCCCTTTTCCATGACTCTTGCCTGAACAGGTGATGTCTGTGTTCTAAGTACTATCTTATCATTAATGTAGAATGTATCCTGTTCATCCTTTGCAGGGTGATTAGCAGGTATGTTAAGCAGTTCAAAGTTATAATGATCATATTCAACTTCTGGTCCTTCTACTACTTCATAACCCATACCGATAAATATTTTTTCTATCTCCTCACGTGCAAGAGTGTTAGGATGCTTATGTCCTAATTCTGCTTTCTTTGCAGGAAGTGTAACATCTATAACCTCTGACTTCATCTGAAGCTCTCTCTTCTTTGCAGCAAGATCCTTCTTTGCAGCATCTAACACTTCCTCGATAGCCTGTCTTGTCTCGTTAACAATCTGGCCTACCTTTGGTCTGTCTTCCGGTGCTACTTCTTTCATGCTCTTTAATACTTCTGTAAGTTCACCTTTCTTTCCAAGAAAAGCAACTCTGATATCGTTTAACTTTTCAAGAGAATCAGTTGCTCTAATCTGAGATAAAGCACTTTCTTTGATTGCATCAAGTTTCTCTTTCATCTTATCCTCCATTCTGACACTACGCACCTGATATGCGTCATATTTCTTAATTCGGAATATTAATCTCTTTTTACAAAAAGCCATTCTTAATTGTAACACAACTTATAGTTTTGGCAAGTATTTTTCCAGAATCTCCATTGCATCCTTAGCATAAGCCGGATTATTCCTCGTTATATTTTTAATGTTATTTTTTGCATCTTCAATTCTGTTCTCATTATATTCTATCTGCTTTCTTAACTTCTGTCTTCTTACTGACAGATTGTGTCTTACTTCAACCATTTCCTTAGGATTGAGTATCGCTTTTACCTGTGCTATCCATACATGTGTATCTATAACCCCAAGCCTTCCAAGTATATGCATAAGATCTGCCTCTGCACTTGTAAGATTTCCTGTGACTTCAAGCATCTTTTTTTGTTCTTCTTTCATCTCTATATATGCCTGATACTTCTGTTCAAGCTCGTACGCACTCTTAACATTATATTTATTGTACTGATAATCAAGTACGTTGGCAGCATTTACATACTTTATCTTTATCTTATTAAGAAGCGCTGTTGCTTTGTTAAGTTTTATTTCCGTTACATATACCTTTCTTTCTATCGACTTAAGATATGCATACAGTCCGAGTGCCATAACTCCGGCAAGAAGTACTACAGTTATAAATGCACCTATATTATCTTTTCCATCTGTCACTGCCATAATCACCATAAACACAGCAAATATCGCTGCTAACAGGCCACATATAAGCTGTGCATAGCCTTTTATTCTCAACTGTTTATTCACAAGCTCCTTAGCTTCCATCCTGTACATAGAACGCTCTGTTTTAACCATTCTTATATCTCTGGCGATTGTGTTCCTGTCATCCTCTGTGTTGCGAAGCTTAGCTACAGCCTCTGGAAATTCAGCCTCATACATCTCCATATTTCTGTATGCATTGTTTGATAATCTGCTATCAGGTGTATTTAATATACGTCTGTCTACCGACAGATTATCAACTCTGTCTGCCACCATAACAAGCTCTCTGCTTATATCAGCAGGTGCATTTTCTATTTTCTGTATATCCTCATAGTAATCTGTCACACTGTCATATTCAACTCTGGCATTTTCTATGAACCGGGCAGCCTCTTCACATATATCGCACTGGCTTTTTATAAAGCTTCCTATATCATCACCATTAAAACCTGTTGTACTTACAGCATCAAGCTCTGCCTGCTTTAGTTCAAGTTCTCTGTCTATATCAGTTTCTATTATAGTATTAATATTCTGCCTGCTCTTTTCTGATTTTTCATAAGTATCTGGATCAGTTGATTTTATTTTGGAATTCTGACTGTCTTTTCCCTTGCTCCTTGTTACATCATCTACTTTCCTGATAAGCGTCTGAGTCTGAAGTGTATTAAGAAGATTATCATATTTTTCTTCTTCTCTTTGAACACTTTCCTGCTGTTTTCTTGTTTTTTCCGCCAGTCCGGACGGTCCGTCTTCTTCTTCATTATTACGCATACTCTCAAGCAGTTCCTTGTAATCAGAAGTCTCTTCTTCTTTTGATGTTTTATCTGATTCATTAAGCTCAAAGCTTTTAATCATATCATTTATAGACATTTTATTGCCTGCTTCTTTAGAATTATCATACATAAGCTCTTCAAGATCTTTTAAATCATCATCCTTATCGTAGCCATTTTTTATAACATCGAACAATCCCACCTGTTTATCACCTCGCAATTCATGCTATCCTCTTGCACATTATCACAGCTTAATATTCTTCTAATTATCACGCGCACTGTAACCTCTGTATTCATCCTTCCAGCTGCTAAGTATATCTTTTACGGCCTTATGATAATATGCAACGTCACCATGCTCTTTTCTTTTTACAAGCTCTTCAAGCTTTCTATACTCTTCCTGATATCTGGCGTTATCCATAACACCTTCTATACGCTTTCTTACCGCAAGCTCTCTGTCAGATACATCCTCAACTATAAGTTCTTTGTTTCTTTCGTCAAAATATTTTGCTGCCAGATAAGCATCATAACTTTCTGAATACTGTCCTGTTTCATAAGCCAGCTTAAAGCTTTCGGCTGCTTTGTCATACATAAACATACCCGCATAAGCCACTCCCATATTATGATATATTCTGGCTGTAAATGCACCTGGTGCATCATTTTTATACTCTTTTATTATCTGCTTATAACAATCTATTGCCTTAAAATATCTCTTTCTGTCAAGATATGTATCAGCCCTTGACCTTAAACGCTCATACACATTCTGACTGTCCAGTGTACTTAGTATTTCACTTATCTTATCTATCTGGCTTATCGAATAATAATCAACTGACTTTAATATAGTAACAAGAATAGCTGCAAGACCTGCATCACTTTTTTTCATCTGTTCAACTCTGTCTGCAAGTGCCATATCTTTTGTCTCATACCTTAAAAAATGTATAAGCTCATCACTTATAAAATCATTTGTTATTATATATATATTGTTATAAATATAGTAGCACAACTCCTCATTTGAATATATTCTGACATCAGAACAGCTGATATATAAAGGATTGACTGCTAATTTATCCCTGCATAGAATCATCGTACTCATAAGCATGCCTCACTTAAATCTATTTCCTCTGTTATAACTCTGCCAGATGTCCTGAACATTTCCCCGAATCCAAGATCCTTAATAGTCAGCATACATTTGTCCTGTGATACTGCATATATATCCATTCTTATCCTTGTTGTCTTTCCCTCACGATAAGGTATGCTGCTTATATCTATTATTTTATCAGTACATTTTCCATCAGCTGTGATCAGCTTTAAAGCCAGGGTTGTCATATCTTCTATGATAAAATCCACGCTTCTGCGTGCCATATACCATTCGGTACCCATCTTTATTATGCGGAACCTCATAGCTTTTCCACGTTCATTTATATCAGTTTCTATATTCACCTTTATACATCCATCTACTAGCAGAGTCACGTTATCAAATATATCATGGTATATATTCTCATATGCTGCATAGCAGGCTCCTCTTACATACAGATTCTGACCTATATAAGCTTTTCTGCCATTCACAAGCACCTTTGAAAGTCCATCTGGCAGTTTTTTCACATCAAAACCTTTTCCTGTAAGATATACTGATGATGCTGTATTCCTTGAAAAATAATCTGACACATACTCAACCAGTTTCTTATCTGACATGCCGCTTTGCGAATCTATCGTATACTGTTCATGATCTGATACTATATACTGCACACCATCAGCTGTATTATATGAAAGCCTGTATATATTAATAATCTGTCCATCATAATCCATAAGGACTACTCCCGACTTATACAGTTCTTTCTGCTGTGAATACGCATAATAAGCAAAGCTTTGTATAGGACCTGTGATCATGTACTGGTTCTCGTTTATCCCAAGTGAATTTATCTGATCATTTATATCATTAAGCTCTTCTATATCAGATAATCCTGACTTAACACACAGACTGTCAATCTCATCCACATTATATCTGCCCAATATTCTTCTGATGGCATCTGCTATTGAAAGCCCGCTTACTTCATCGCATGCAACAGGTATGCCTGCTCTCATATCATAAACACAAGCCTGTATCACTGATTTATCATATTCAATTCCAATTATCAGTCCCTGGTCTTTCATGCACTTCTCCATTCTGTTTTTATCTAGTACATCGTTTCGTAAGTAACACTAGTCTATTTTCTTAAATATCTCTTCTGAAACGTAAGCCTTTGTAACATAACTGTTCATCAGCTTCTTCAATGTAACCATATCATGCAGTTCTTCACTGGCAAGACATTCATTGATGGCATCTAATCTTTTGCCGGCATACTGTGCTGGAATATCATCACATACCATGTTGTATTCCTTTGTTTTTTCTCCATCTGATGTTGTAAAATAATATGTAACTTTATCGTCATAAAACATTAAAAGCTTATATGTAAATATTCCACATATATCGCTTTTCATAACTGCTGTTTTATACTCCCTGTCATCATTGATGCGGTAATGCAGTTCCACCTTTCTATCCGGAATGCCGAAATATTCTATAACAGTTAATCCATACGCATTATATGGTATGCTTAGTATTCCATTGAATTTCTTATAAAAGTTATATATAAGTTCTTTTTCACATAATTCATCCAGAATAGACTGTGCTGTTTTCTTTATGTCCGATTCATTCAATAATGACAGTTCCAATGACTTTTCCTTAAGCCATGCAATATAGCATAATAATGGCAGTCCTATTTTATCCTTATATGCTCTTTCTATAACTTTAAATATAACCGGATCTGCTTTCTTATTCTTTATAACATAGTTATATGCATTATATGCTGCATATGCCTTAATAATCGAATATCCAGCCACATTATTATAATAATCTGCAAAAACCTCTGCTAATCTATTTGAATATACATTGGTAAACATCATCTGGGATATTATTCTTTCTGACAGCGAATCAACATTCACACCAAACTCCTTTGATGTTTTCCATAAAACATACATATCAGTGTTTGTACTGTTATAATGCTCCACCATATACGTAAGCAGTTGTTCATTATAAAGATGCTTTTTAAATACATATTCTGATATTTTGTTCTTATATTCTTCTTCATTAACCGATGCATCAAGCTCATGAACCATAAGCATAAAAAGCTTTGTCGCATCTACATCTGCATATCCATACTTATCAATAAGCTGTCTTGCCTCATAATACATGCCATAATCTATAAGTATTTTCACAAGACATGCACTATCCCTCACTGACAGGTTATATGTATCAAGCTGCTTGTATTCATCTGTAAAGCTTTCTGCATTATAGTATTCCAGATAGAACTCTATCATCCATGAATTCAGTTTTTTTCTATACTGTTCTGATATTCCTTCAACACCAAGCGCCAGCTTATATAATTCGAGTGTATGCATTTTATATATATGTTTTCTTCTGTAGTACTCCACCTTATATATAGTGATATATTTATCGTCTATATCGTATTGGTCATACTCAGACATATCACCCGGCTCTTCAAATATTTTCTCTATCTCATAATCAACTGTCTTTTTTCTTTTACGCCCATCATTGCATATAAATACAAGCGAACATTCTTTAGTATATAGCGGAATATAAGTATCTTTCCCTGTAAGCTCATATATTACAGGTTCCTGTATCTGGCTATACTTTACCATAACTGCTTTAACATCTTCATCAAAGCATGTTATATGATACATAAACTTAAGTTTTGCTAAAAATGCTGCAGTATCATTTTTAACAAGCTGTGGTTTTATAAACTTCTTGTAAAGATACACAAGATTGCTGTCAATATTTTCCTGCTTTAACTGTTCATAAACATATAACTCTATTATATGTTTATATGAATCATATAGCTCCTTATACAGCTCCTTATTGTATACTATATTAGCATATAGATATGATTTCCAGGGATAATTAACTCCTGAATCATATGTAAAGTACATAAGCACTATCTTAGGAAGTCTTAACTTTATGTCTTTCTTTATGCTTGCCATATAAAACTCGTAAAGCCTTGTTATTCTGATACCACGAAGCACTGCCTTCTCATAATATGTAAAGCTTTCTTCATCTGCAATACCTGTCCTTATCATATGTACTATAAGCGCCTCAAGGATGTTATCCTCCTCATAGCTTTCATATAGTCTTTTTAACAGCTCTATGTCAGACATTCCAGCATTTTTTTCATTTCCAATAACCTCTGCTGCCTGTCTTGCAAGTCTTTCTGATATAACACCATATTTTATGCCCTCAGATATTACCTGTATTTCAAATCTGTTCATAACCCTTAACAAATCAGGCTGTTCGTTATATATATTTAATGCTTCAATATACATAACAGGACTTGTACATCCGTTATTAAAGGAATCCTTGATTCTTATAAGCTTAATACTCTTATTGTGCTCTATCTGTCCATCTATATAAAACAATATCCATAAAAGTACCCATGTATCATAACCATTGTCATAATATCTGCTGACTATCTGTAACACATCAGATGTATATAGTGCATCCTTTCTTTCAAGTGTGCTCACATACAGATAAAGACAGTATAACTCAACATGACTGCTTACATCTGTCAATATCTTATCTTTAATGTTTTCAAGTATCTGTTTTCCATCAAACACATTGCCAGCTATAAAATCAAGCCCTGCCTGAAACACATCGAAAACTATGTCCGATTCTTTCAATCCGCGTACTCTTGTAAGCATTTTTCCTGTATCTGATATCCACTGTTCACGGTCTATTCTTTTCATTCTGAATGCCATATAAGCCTGCGTAAGTGCTATTCTGGCACTTCTCTGTTCCATACGGATATCAAAGCCATCATTCTTCTTATCTATATCATTTTCTTTGTTTTCTTTATATATTATAAGGTCAATCTGCTCCTCATGGCCATATGAACGTACACATATCGAAGTATAGTTGTTTCCGTTGTGAAGCCGGCTATAATCTATAAGATATTCAAGCTCATATATATCACCAACAAAATCATCTGAGTTAAGTGTTCCACGCTTCATCTTGATATAGTCCGCATCACATTCCACTTCAAGCTCTATATATCCCCATCCGCTTTTTTCTATAATCAGACTGTCCTTTTCTCCTTCTTGCGAAAGACTGTACGTTCTTGTCTGTGTGTCCATCTTAAATGTAAGTGGTGATTTTTTCTTAATTGCTATTAAGAATTCTTCCATGGATTCGTATACATTTTCACTGTCATACAGACTTTCATACAGGTTAATGAGATTCTCATCATTTTTTAAAAATATACTCTTAAAGCTTTCTGACCTGTATAAAACAGCTGCTTCTTCCCTTGACTTCTGGACAATATTCGTAAAATGAAACAGATCATCTCCCATACCAAGACTTGTCTTAGCTTTCATGCTATAACCTGTTATAATATATGCTATATCTTTTTCACCAGCATCACTTACTATTGTGAATCTTCCTTCAATGCTCTCTTTATCCTGAAGTTCTCTTGCATCAGCTATATACGTTATGCTGCATTCTCTGCCTATGAATGTCCCATTCTTTATAACAACCCGGCTGTCAGAAGAGTACACTACGCCTTTGATGACATCACTTGCCTGAATATGCAGTTGTTCTTCGCTGTATGTTCCACATAATACATCAGCCCTTACAACATCATCGGGCTTTATTATGTCTGGTATGTCATACCTGAACTTTCCTAATGAAAGCCGGTTAATATACTCTTTCATCCTTTACTCTCCATTCATGTGTACAATATACTTTTAGGTACTTTTCTTTATATTACGTCTGATATTACATCCTAGTATTATTATTTTTGTGCTTCTGACCTTATCCTGTCAAGATGTTCCTTTATATGTTTCTCATATCCGTTATCAGTAGGTGAATAAAAGCTTTCATCAACAAGTGCGTCTGGAAGATACTGCTGACTGACATAATGATTAGGATAATCATGTGCATACTTATATCCAACACCATGTCCAAGCTTTGCGGAGCCCTTATAGTGAGCATCCTGAAGATGGGCAGGAACAGGCTGTGTCTTTGTTGTCTTTACTATATCAAGTGCCTTATCCACCGCCATATAGCACGCATTGCTCTTAGGTGCACAGGCTACATACAGTGCAGCCTGCGAAAGTATTATTCTTGCCTCTGGCATGCCTATACGCTCAACTGCCTGTGCTGCACTCACTGCTACAACAAGTGCGTTAGGATCTGCATTTCCAACATCCTCACTTGCACATATCATTATTCTTCTTGCTATAAACTTAATATCTTCACCCGCATATAACATCTTGGCAAGATAATAACTTACCGCATCCGGGTCTGAACCTCTCATGCTCTTTATAAATGCTGAGATTGTATCATAATGATTATCACCTGTTTTGTCATATCTTATAGCACGTTTCTGTATACACTGTTCTGCTGTCTTAATGTCAATATGTATAATACCATCCTGTGACCTGTCAGTTGTAAGTATCCCAAGTTCTATGGCATTTAGCGCATTTCTTGCATCACCGTTAGATATGTCTGCAAGAAATTCAAGGGCATCATCATCTATTTTGGCCTTATAACTGCCCATTCCCCTTTCTTTATCATAGACAGCTCTCTTTAGTATTTCCTTGATATCATCCTTTGTTAAAGGCTTAAGTTCAAATATAATGGATCTTGATATCAAAGCCCCATTTACCTCAAAGTATGGATTCTCAGTTGTTGCTCCGATAAGTATGACTGTTCCATCCTCAACATATGGCAGAAGATAATCCTGCTGCCCTTTGTTAAATCTGTGTATCTCATCTACGAAAAGAATAGTCTTTCTTGCATACATGCCAAGATTATTTTTCGCCTTTTCGACTACATCTTCCATGTCCTTTTTGCCTGCTACTGTAGCATTTATCTGACAAAAATCCGCACTTGTTGTATTCGCTATAACTCTGGCAAGTGTTGTTTTACCAGTTCCTGGCGGTCCATAGAATATAATCGAACTCAGCTTATCTGCCTTTATAGCACGATATAAAAGCTTATCCTTACCTACAATATGCTGCTGCCCAACCACCTCATCAAGTGTCCTTGGCCTTAGCCTCATGGCAAGAGGTGATTCATTCTCTTTATTACTTTCACGCATATAATCAAACAAATCCATAAGCTGTCCTTTCTATACATTTTACCTTTTTATACTTTTGACGCTTACATCATAATATAGCATATATCAGCATTTTTTAAAAGTAATAACCCCCAATACTTTTCTAAGTGAATCTGAATAATCCATCACCTCAACTGTTTCGGCTGCCATAAGGTTAACACTGCCTATCAGTCTGTCCTTATAATAATAATTAATAATTCCTGCCTTATCGCCCTCATGTACAGGTGCTATCATTGTGTCAACCGTGTATTCCTTTCTTATATCTGAGTCACTAAAGTTTTCAAGAAACATATATGAGAAATCTTCACTTTTCTTAATGCTTACCTCGTCCTTTACGCCTGCCTCAACCCTGGCATATTTAATATCAGGCTCCTCTGCATCCTGATATATGCTGCATACACTAAATCCATAGTTAAGAAGTGTAACCGCATCCTTGAATCTTATCTTACTTGTTGGTGCTGCCATAACTACTGCTATAAGCTCTATTCCATCCTTCATGGCTGTTCCTGAAAGACAGCAGCCAGCTTTGCTTGTCGAACCTGTTTTAAGTCCTGTCGCATAAGTATACTGTTTTATAAGCTTATTAGTGTTTGACAATGTAAAATCTTTTTCACCCTTTCCCGTAACATGTGTTATATCTTCCATCCATATATTACTGAACTCTTTGACCTCCGGGTGGCTGTTTATAAGCTCCCTGCTCATAAGCGCAACATCTCTTGCGCTTGATGTATGTCCGTCAGCATCAAGGCCGCAGCAGTTGACAAAGTGTGTCTGCTCCATGCCAAGCTGCCCAGCCTTCTCATTCATCTTATCAACGAAAACATCTTCTGAACCACATATGTATTCGGACATGGCTACACAGGTGGCATATTCATATAGTAGTCATTTTTATTCATCATTAATAGAATCATTCACGTTCATCTACACAGAATATGGATTGTTAAATCTATAGTGAATATTAATTGAACCATCTGCATTTACCTCTATTTTTTCTATAAGCTCAACAACAATATCTCTTGTTAATTCTTCTATATTAATGTAATCCTTAAATGCTTCAACCCATTCATCATATTCATTATCTAGTTCCTTCTGTGATTCTATCTTATCTAATACTTCCTCCTTTTCACTTTCTATCTTCTTTCTCTCAACATCATAGTCCCTGACATATTTCAAGTATTCTTCCTTAGATATAATCTCTTCCATATAATTATCATATGTTTTCTTTTTATATACACTAATCTTATCAAGCCTCTTGTTAAGTTCTTCTATCTGCTGCTGATAAAAACTGCTATTCCTATCACATATGCTCATCTTTGCTAATGTATCAATATCATCTGGCTTAAGAATTTTCCTTGCTTCTTCTTTTATAGATAATAAAACTGCTTCTTCTAATTCATCCACATTAATACTATGACTTACACAAAAGCTTTTTCCCATAGTCTTATATATCTTACATATATATCCTATAAACCCTTTTTGCCCTCGTCTGGCATACTTTCTTGCCATCGCATGACCACAATCAGCACAGAATACAAGTCCTGAAAAGATTCCATTTGGATGCGTATCTTTCACCTCTCTTCTTCTCACCTTTTGTAATTCCTGCACACGATTATATGTATCAATGTCAATAATCGCTTCATGCGTATTCTTAACTTTAATCCATTTGTCTTTGGGAAGTACCACTTTTCTCTTATCCTTATATGACAATGTATTAGCTTTGTTTTGTATTAAGTGCCCTATGTACACCTCATTGTTTAATATGGTAGCTATTGTCTGATATGACCATGTAGATGTTGTTTCTAATTCACAGGCATTATGATAATTTTCATGTAAGACCTCACGCTTATAGATAGATGGAATTAATATACCTTCACTAGATAATATAGAACCTATTTTAGCCTTGCCATATCCACATATATATAAATCATATATACGTTGCACAACCTTTGCAGCATAATTATCTATAATAAGATGATTATGATTCTTAGGATCACGTATATATCCATACGGACATGATGAGCCTAAAAACTGACCATCCTTCATCTTAGCTTTAAAGGCTGAACGGATATTTTTGGATAAATCCTCACAATACCATTCATTTACAAGACCATTAATCTGTCTGCTCTTTTTATTACCTTCGTTGTCAGTATCAACTCCATCAACAACACCTATAAACCTTATCCCTAAGTTTGGCAGCATATGATGTAAATACTTTTCAATATGTTCCATATTCCTTGAAAATCTTGACTGCGACTTTGCAATAATTACATCATATTCCCCCATTTTTGCATCAAGAATCATTTTCTCAAATCCAGGTCTGTCGTCATACAATCCTGATTCATCATCATCAGAATAAACCTTTACTATCTTAAAGCCTTTCTCCAAGGCATAATCTGTCAGCATAAGTCTCTGACTTTTAATACTTGAACTGTCATCTCCTTTGTTAACCTTATCTGCATCTTCTTTACTTAATCTCAGATATAATACTGCACGATTACCCATATATTTTAATCTCCAATCGTTTAAATAATTATATCCTTGTATCAATGCACACCATAACCAATAATATACACGACACAAGGATATTTTTCTATACTTACTTTGTATGTTTCTTAATAACTCTACCCATACAATCTACTAATTTTTCTCCACCATAAAATACATTTACTTTAATTTTTCGTTCTTCTTTTTTCAATCGAATCCCTCACAATATATGTTTGTTTTATAATATTCAAATATTTATAATCTTATGTTTAATCACAATCGTTTAGTTATAATTAAAAATCCCCCATCCATAACGGACAGGGGTACATAAATCTGCTCTACATATGCTATTTTTACTTTTTATAGTTATCCTTATTAAACATTTCTTCTAACAAAGCATCTGTAATATCCTTATATTCTTTGTTCAATTCTTTTGCTTTCTCTATTTCATTAGTCAATACTGCTAATGCCTCATCCATCTCCGCTTTACCATCGTTAAATAACTTCTGTGAGTATAAAGCATTGGCAATAACCTTTCTATCCATTGCATTATTCTGTTTAATATGCTCTAAGTCTATACCTAACTTTAACTGTAACTCAATATTTTCTCTCTTGAGATTTTCTTTCTCAGCTTGTAACATTCCTATTTCTTTTTCAAGAGTTCTGCAATGCTTTTCATAATATATATCCTTCCTATGTATATAAGAACTCATCATCTTTGTACTCCTTATATACTTCACTAATATCATAATCATAAGAAACTGAATCATAACTGATTCGCAAATAGATAGTTGCATAGATTATTGCAACAACTGTATAAATAGATTCATCATAAAGAACCATGTCATTAACTTTTATTTTCATATTTTTATGGGGATAATTTGATTAGAATAATCTGAAATAAATTGAATATAGTTTTAATATAATTGATAAATACTATTAATTAATAAGATAATTTTCCAGTTTTGAAAACAACTGCGGATATAGATCTATCTTTCCTAACTTAAATTTGCTTAATATACTTCCGTCTATACCAACAATCTTGGAAATATATGTCTGTTTTTCTCTTATTAGTCTTTCTTTATAGAGATTTCTTAACTCTTCCTGTGTCAACTCATTATCCTCCTTTCTTTAATGTATTCCAATTTTTTAGACAAAATAATAGAGCAAACAAGAACTCTCCAACAAAAAACTTATTTACTCTATATATAATTGGGATTGAATGATTTCTTATGAAAGAAGAATATAATACAGCTACTCAGCCTACGGTCTTTTCACCTTGCATTACATCTTCTTTCATATGTAGACATCCAAAAACCTTATTTTATATGGGTTTAGGCAATTTTTTTAAAATTTTTAGTGTATTTTCATCACTTTTCACAAAACATTGTACAAATAATTCTTCATTAACCTTAAAAAGTTCATTAAGTAATACTGAATTATCATTGCGATCTGCATGTTTTATGAGTTCTATAAAAGTATTAATAGACATATCCTTTTTGAATTTACTAGCTAATATTGTAGCCTGATATAATACTCTACCGCCTTTCGTTGTAATATGTATCTATCTATAGTATTCTCTGCTCTTATTGTAATTTCAGAGTAAAAACAATCACATTTGATTAAGGATTATTATTAATATCTTTATTATAATTTTCAATCATTTTATCTATTATTTCTTTATAATCAGAATAAAAATCAATCTTATCTGTTACATCCCATATCGGCTTTGTTGTCTTTATAAAAATTTGCAAACTTATTATCGTTACAAATATAATAATTATAAGTTCAATAAATAATTCAAAAACCGTGTTTATTTTAATTTGTGATATATCTATCAATGCACTAAATAATTCTTCTATTATAAGTGTTATTATAACAGGAACTATTATCTTCCAATATTCATATCCAGGTTTTAAGTTTCTAATTTTCTGATTAAGGAAATGACTAAATTCAATTAATTCAAATTCACTTAAGTGTTTATACTTATTTTGTATATAATTTTCCCATTGATGATATGTTGTAAATTTAATATCATTATCCATTTTTTTTACTACCTTTTTATTTAACATTTTGCAACATAAATACTTATATATTTTTTCTTCATAAAGCACATCAAATTCATAGCTATTAGCTACATTTTTTATATTATATTTTTTACTCATACTATCACCTTTCTTGTATAATATATTTTAATAACACCAATTCTCTAATATACATATAATATAATCACTCTCCCATACAATAGGTAAATTGCTTCTGACAGACCAAACAGACACTTTTATCCGTCAGATACACAATTTACTATCTAAAACAATATCACCCGTATTTGATACCATTTTATGCAATTTATCCCTATGAATATAATAATTTATACACTATAAGAAAATGTTGATTTCATTGGCAATTATGCTGTTTTTTCCACTCTGAAAAGTCCGTAATATTGGGGTTTCCTCGTCTGTTGTATAGTGTAATATGAAATTTCTGCAACTCTTCAAGCAAAAATACATCTTCAACGGTTGCTGGAGAATCATTTTCACATTCTACTGCTTTAATGCTCATATCTGACATTGATATATCTGTTACTCTATATAACTTGCCCATGACCTTTATATATTTAATAGAGGTGAAATATATTTATATTCAGATTGAGAAGCCGAACCACTTCAAAGATATGTTACATAAAATACACTATAATATAGAAGAAACTGGATTTAACCTATTCCAAAAGATACCAGAAAAATATATGCCAGCTTGTATTATTAACTGGATGGATAAATACACCAGTAAACGCTTAACTGAACTTAAGCAGCAAATTACACATAGTAAATGGCAGACTATGGAACTTGAAAAGGCTGTTGAGAATATACATAACAGACAGTAGACATAAAAATAAGCACCTTCAGATTTTACTCTGTTGGTGCCTATAATAAAAGCATAATTATCTTGGATGGGCGGTGTATCCATCATCTCAGGTACTCCTTTCAGAGTGTGTCGGGAACCTTTTCCGACCTCAAAATAATTATGTTCATTACTATATTATTCTTTTCTCATTAATAATATACCATTATTCATTACTATTGTCAACGGAAATTTCTTTAATTCTACCACTATATAGACGTCTTTCTATCTTCGATTCCTGTATATCTATCATAGTTGAAACATAAAGATACTCTCCCTCCGTATCTAACTTAATTCCTATCATAACATTATCAGCATATCTTTTTATAAGTTCTATACTCGTTCCCTGCTCATTGGGATTAACCCCTATATAATCTGGTTCAGAAATAATATCAGGTATATAATCAATATACTTTAAGCATTTATAATGTTTTCTTTTTACTATATGTGACGGAAGACCTTTTGATCTATATATTTCTAATTTTTGTATATTAATTCCTAATATATCATTAAATTTTGAATTATATTCTCCAACCTTTAACAACTCTTCTTTTTTGTTCATCCACTCTCCTCATATATGTAAAATATTAATAATCAAATCTCTATTTTTATCCTATATATTAAAAATAGCATCCCAACCTCCTAAAGTTAGATGCTATTTCAGTGTCTCAACCGAGGGCAATCGGATAACACATCCGATAACCTTTCCAAGTAGATTATACACTAGGGTGCTTGATTTTTCAAGTGTCCTTTTCCTTTTCTATATTTCAGTTAATCAATTATATAACAGCTAATATCTTTTTACAATCTATCATTCTCACGCATTTCTCTCATATATTCATCTACATTTTTTCCACGCTCTGTCGCAAACATAACAAACTGTTCTAAATCAACCTTCTTTGTACAAGGTTTTATGTACTGTTTTTACTACTGTCTACTATATCATAACGCTACACACGCATCATTAGCACTTGCCACCGCTATACACTTTATCATAGTCCTTACGCTCTGTATCTCTCCTTCTTCTAAGAACACCTGGCTGCCGCCCATAGAGGCTGCATGTTCAGAAACAGTAACAGGGTCTTCCATCTTTATCTGTCCGCTTTCCAATGCATCAAATATAAGTATCAGTGTCATTATCTTAGTTATGCTTGCAGGTGCAAGCTGCTTTGATGCATCTTTTTCGTATATTATCTGGCCAGTTTTAGACTCCATAAGTATAGCTGATGGAGTATCTATATCAGGACCTGCTGTGCCAGCTGTCACTATGTCCGATTCTTTCAATTCTTCATCTTCAGCCCATACATAACTATAAAAAGCAGGATTAATGATTATGGCCACAATAATCATGACCATAACCATCAATCCCGCTATTATACGCATGTATCCACATCTTGTATTCATATACATATGCTTCATATAAACTGCCTCTTAATACATTTACTACTTATATATGTATATGCAAAAGCTTATATTCTATTATTTTATCACCTTATATAGCTTCCTACAAAGAACCTTTCAACATTTCCTATAACATTCTGTGATTCTCCTTTAAGGTTACATGTATACAACTGTCCATCCGCACCATAATAATATATCTTTTTCTTATAAATGCCTGTATTAGATGTATTGGTAAGCTCCCCTGCTTCACATATCACAACTGGTGAGGCTGTTACATTCTTAATATAATATTGCTTTCCATCTGATATATATGTCAGTGCTTCGTCTGTATTTTTTACAAGCGAAAGACTTCCATCTTTCACAGCTTCTGTTATAAAAGTTTTTTTACCTTTTTCAGCCTTTACGAGCTGCGCGGCATCGTTTACATATATGAGTTCCTGCGTATCTGCAAGATATATCATATTCATATTATTTCCAGTATTTTCAAGAAACAATATATCTGATATTTCTCCATCCTTAAATCTTGCACATGATAATTTTTTATTACTAAGCCAGTACACATAATCATTCTTTTTATCATATACATACATATTGCCCGCCCCACTTACTCCTTTAAGCAGTGTTGCTTTTGCAGTCTTAGTTTCCACATAATAGGTGTTTTCTGATACAGTGTATATATATGAATCCGCATCATCCTTCGCATTAAGATGTTCTGCCCCTGACATATACATACCCGTTGAACTTCCAAGCGCACTCACACTATCAACATATAAGTCAACCTCTGTAGTTATCTTTCTGTCATAATCATATTGATACAGACGTCCATCGGTATTAAGAATAACTATTATATCTTTACTGCTATATACATATGCCTGATTAAGACTTCTTTCTATAGTATTCACTTCACATACATATCCGTCATCCTTTGACTTATCTTTTTTTACTTCTGCCATGGATAACATTCTGACCCCTGTTTTTCCATTATCATTGATAGTTTCAGTCTCTTCATATATGACTGTTCCCTTATCAGATATAAAATAAACATTGTGTTCATATGTATTCTCTGCTGCTTTAAGACATACATCATCTGACCATATATATAATGTATACATACCAGCTGCTGAATCATACACATCTGTTGCAAAATAACTTCCCTTAGGACTTGAAACATTTAACACCGAATTATCCTTATCAATGCCCTCAGGCCATTCAGGAGTAAAAAATGTATCATCATCCAGAGCAAATATAGCACCTGATTTATCACATACATATCTGCTGTCAAGTGATGAAACATCATATATTTTACTTCCATCGCTCATATATATGTTATAGTTTTTCTTTGTAATTATATCAACAGTAAACACAACTACAGCTATAAGTATAAGAATTACAGCTGCTGCTATTCCAGCTTTCTTATAAGGAATACCTGAACTATCAGCTTTTCTTATCTTAATCCCTGTATTTTCATCTGCCTGTTTATTGTTTTTTTTAGCATTTTTCTCAAGTGATTTGGCAAATCTGTCTTTGCTGCCAGCAAAGACGTCCCTGCCTTTTTTCAGCTTATCAGCCACCTGATTCATATCCACTTTAGTTATATCAAATACCCCTTCATCATAGTTCTTAGACTTAGAAGCATGTGTTTTCTTATCTTTTTTTTCAGTTTTATCAATTCTATCTGTTCTATCTTTACCTGGTACTTCTTTTCTTTTAAGCTTAGCCTGTTTTTCCTCATAAGCCTTTCTTCTTGCCAGATAATCACTGTTATTAATCTTTATTACCGGTCCATCGCACTTAGGACACTGACTGCCTTCATATTCCGTTCCACATTTAGCACATATCATATATTTTCTGCCTTTATATCTGTCTTATACATCGTCTGATAATGCTGCTTTTTCCTTAACAACATATATATGATGTCAGGGTCAAATGTCCCCGACTTTAATACCTACGAATTGTTCCTTGCTACGCACTCCCACAATTCTCCCCCAATATTCGCATATCGTGGCGGGTCCCAAGGTCTCTCCCCCACCTATGAGCAAGCTCATGTGGGTTTAGACCTTTTGACCCTGGTATCATATATATTACGCAGGATTCATGACTCATGCACAAACCCTGCGTATATTATTAACCAACCACTGACTCTTTCTAATCATATGTCAGTATATTCTAAAACTTTTATTTTACCGATATTAGAATCTGAACTTATCTTCAAAGTATGCCTTAAGATCTTCTATCTTAACTCTTTCCTGCTGCATAGTATCTCTATCTCTTACTGTTACAGCATTATCCTCTTCAGAATCAAAGTCATATGTTATACAGAATGGAGTACCTATCTCATCCTGTCTTCTGTATCTCTTACCTATATTTCCTCTGTCATCAAACTCACAGTTATAGTACTTAGAAAGCTCTGCATATACCTTTTCTGCGCCTTCGTTAAGCTTCTTAGAAAGTGGTAATATACCTATCTTAACAGGTGCAAGCGCTGGATGGAAGTGAAGAACTGTTCTTACATCTCCACCTTCAAGCTCTTCTTCATCATAAGCTGAGCAAAGGAATGCAAGTGTAACTCTGTCTGCACCGAGTGATGGCTCGATAACATATGGAATATACTTCTCCTTAGCTTCGTCATCAAAGTATGACATATCTTCGCCTGATACTGTCTGATGCTGTGTAAGATCGTAGTCTGTTCTGTCTGCGATACCCCATAACTCACCCCATCCAAATGGGAATAAGAATTCGATATCTGTAGTACCCTTAGAATAGAAGCAGAGTTCTTCTGGTGAATGATCTCTTGCTCTCATCTCATCTTCCTTGATACCAAGTGCCTTAAGCCAGTCTATACAATACTGTCTCCAGTAAGTGAACCATTCAAGGTCTGTTCCAGGTTTACAGAAGAATTCAAGCTCCATCTGCTCAAACTCTCTTGTTCTGAATGTAAAGTTACCAGGTGTAATCTCGTTACGGAATGACTTACCTATCTGTCCGATACCAAAAGGTACTTTCTTTCTTGATGTTCTTTGTACATTCTTAAAGTTGACAAATATACCCTGTGCTGTTTCAGGTCTTAAGTATACTGTATTCTTAGCATCCTCTGTAACACCCTGAAATGTCTTAAACATAAGGTTAAACTGCCTTATATCTGTAAAGTTATGCTTTCCACAAGTAGGACAGCATATATTCTTCTCATCGATGAAGTTCTTCATCTGCTCCTGAGTCCATCCATCTACTGAACCGCCAAGATCATAATTATTCTCATCTGCCCAGTCTTCAATAAGCTTATCAGCTCTGAATCTTTCATGGCAATCCTTGCAATCCATAAGTGGATCTGAGAAACCGCCAAGATGTCCTGAAGCAACCCATGTCTGTGGATTCATAAGAATAGCACAGTCTACACCTACATTATATGGGCTTTCCTGTACAAACTTCTGCCACCACGCCTTTTTAACATTGTTCTTAAGCTCTACGCCAAGATTGCCGTAATCCCATGTATTCGCAAGACCACCATATATCTCTGAACCTGGGTATACAAAACCTCTCGCCTTAGCTAAGGCAACTATCTTTTCCATTGTCTTTTCCATATTCTAGATTCCTCCTAAAGTTGCGGACTGTCATACACCTGGGTGGTGTTGCTATCCTCACAATAATCTTTTTAATTCTATACCATTCTTATATATATTTCAACCAGCAAAATAAAAAACCTTATAGTCTATAAAACTAAAAAACCTTATAGGCAGCAAACTAAAAACATCTTAGTCCACACATAAGGCTTCATAAATATCTATGACTCCCATGGTCTGATTCTATATTCCGCACCTATCTTATCACATATTTTCCTGCACTCTTCTTCCTTTTCATGTGATATAGTCGTATCAACCGTAGTCATAACCACGTGGAGTCCGTTTTTTACGCACTCATTTGCAAAGCTTATCATAGCATCGAAAGTCTTATCACCAAATCTACTTCTTACAAGCTTATGGTACTCATCCTTATCCGGATCATTAAGGCTTATTGATACGGTATCAATAAGTCCTGGCATTTCTGCTGCTATATCTCTTGCATTGATAAGATTACCTGCTCCGTTGGTGTTTATTCTTATAGGCTTGTTATATGTTTTTTTAACATATGCTGCCACTTCTCTTATTTTATCCCACACTTCTGTAGGTTCACCAAAGCCGCAGAATACAACCTCTCCGAAGTCCTCCATATTCCACTTATCAAACTCTGCAATAACCTCATTTACATCAGGTTCCCTTTCAAGCCACAGCCTGTCTGATTCTCCTATTCTGTCCATTGTCTGTCTTAAACAGAATGTACATGCAAAAGGACATTTGTTAGTCATGTTTACGTATAAATTATTGTGTACTTTATATAATATTTCCATAATTATTTTATCCTCTTTTCTTATAAGCCATGAAAAATGCACATCTTAACATTGCACAATCTTATCCATAAAAAAGCTCTTACTATCTTAATGTAGTAAGAAGCTCTTCAAAGCATACTCCGTCAGTAACTGGTATATCCAGCTCTATTGATTTTAATATGCATTTTTTTATAAACTGTGAAGCTTTCTTTACTGATGTATGAAAATCCACACCATTCACTGCATCAGCCGCCAGTATTGATGCAAATATATCTCCCGTTCCTGACCTTTGTGTTCCAACCTTCATAGTCTTTATCTCATAGCCTTCGCTTCCCTTTTCATAACAGTAGTTAGCTATATACTTACCTCTTACTATTCCAGTTATAGCTATCTTTGATGGTCCCATATCTGATAACTTCTTTGCTATACGAAAAAGCTCCCTGCCAGGACATTTTTCATCATATTCCTCATCTGTAAGTATACATGCCTCTGTAAGATTAGGTGTAAGTATATCTGCGTACTTTACAAGTTTCTTCATCTCTGTACATGTCTGCGTTGTGTATGTTGAATACAGCTTGCCATAATCACCCATAACCGGATCGACAAGTATAATATTTTCATCAGTCTTAAAGGTTTTAAAAAAATCTTCAACTATCTTTATCTGTCTGTGTGAACCAAGAAATCCCGAACATATTCCATCAAACTTAAGATTAAGTTTTTTCCATTCAGCAATATACGCTGGCATACTATCTGTAAAATCTTCAAAATAAAAGCTGTCAAATCCAGTATGATTCGACAAAACAGAAGTCGGGAGCGGACAGCACTGTACTTTAAGTGCTGATATAACAGGCAGCTCCACCGCTATGGAACATCTTCCGAATCCTGTATAATCATTGATTGCCGCTATCTTTTTCTGGTTGTTATGTCCCATATCAAGCCTCTTTTCTTTTTATATTGTCAGCATTTCTTTTGATTTAAACTTCTTATCAAACGTAACTGCAGCTATCCTTGATGTCACCATTCTTAATTCTGCCATAACCTCATCAGTCACAACAAATGTATACAGCTTATTAAGTGCCGCCGTAACTATATACTGCAATGTATATAATGTAGATGGCTGCAGCTTAATACCATCCTTAACCTTTGAATGACAATCACTGCAGAACATGCCATTATATGTATACGAATATGTATCCAGCTTATCATGTGAACCGCAGCCCCGGCATGTGAAAAAATCAGGACACTCACCGTTGACAGATATCATGCGAATTTCATATATAAACCTTACAAGTTCGTTTGGTATAGACTTATTCGTAAGTGCTTTAAAAGACACATATAAAAGATTCAGCATCTGTGCGGCATCCAGATTCTCTTTTCCATAATATTCTGCTATCTCTGCAAAGTAATATCCATACCACACACTGTCAAGGTCACTTACGAGTTCCTCAAAGTAATTCTTAACCTCTGCTTTGAATATAGTATAAGAATCCCTGCCACGGTAACATTCAAAGGTTCCGAATATAAATGGTCTTGTAACACCGATAAGATGACTGTTTGGTCTTCTAGCGCCTTTGGCAAATGCTGATATCTTACCAAGTTCTTTGCTAAGTATCACTATTCTTCTGTCATACTCACCCACAGGCATACTGGACAATATAAAACCTGTTACCTGTACAATATCAGCCACCTTATCTGTCTCCTTTCACAATCACACTGCTATATCATAATCTGATATTTCCAACTGGTAACATATCATCTGTTATCCTTTAAATCCTTCTTATCATATCCGTAGTTTTTGATAAGAATATCACTGTCACGCCATTCCTTCTTAACCTTAACCCATAGCTTAAGATTAACTTTATTTCCAAGCTGTTTTTCTATCTCGTAACGTGCGTTCGTTCCGATCTTTTTAAGCATTTCACCACCCTTACCGATGATAATACCCTTATGTGAATCCCTCTCACATATAATAGTAGCATCTATATCAGTTATAATACCTTTTGGCGACTTTCTGTCCTTAAATGTGTCAATAACTACTGCTATACCATGAGGGATTTCTTCGTTAAGAGCATGAAGCGCTTTTTCCCTGATAAGCTCTGCAACTATCTGTCTCATAGGCTGGTCTGTTACAGTATCTTCATCATAGAACATAGGTCCATATGTAAGATACTTAAATATAGTATCAACAAGATCATCTACATTGTTTCCATTTCTTGCTGAAACAGGAATAATCTCATCGAATTCAAGCTCCTTACTGTAACAGTCTATAACAGGAAGCAGCTCCTCTTTCTTAACAGTATCAACCTTATTGATAACAAGAATCTTAGGAGATGATACTTTTTTAAGTTTTTCTATAATGTGCTGCTCACCAGCACCAATATAAGTTGAAGGCTCTACTATAAAGCATACAACATCAACTTCATTAATAGTCTTTTCTGCTGCTCCCACCATATATTCGCCAAGCTTGTTCTTTGCCTTGTGTATACCTGGTGTATCTACGAACACTATCTGTCCTCTCTTATCTGTATACACAGTCTGTATTCTGTTTCTTGTAGTCTGTGGCTTGTTAGATGTTATAGCTATCTTCTGACCTATAATATAGTTCATAAGTGTTGACTTACCCACATTGGGTCTTCCTATAAATGTTACAAAACCTGACTTTACGTTATCATTGCCAGAAGCAGCACAGCCGCTTATTCCACTGGCTTTAAGCATTTCATCTAAATTCATACGTTACTCCAATCATATTATTTTCTTTATACAACTGCTTTTTAGCAGCACCTTTAAAGATACATCATCTTATTTTATACTTTTGACCCTGGTATCATCATATAATTAAATAAGTGGCTTAATAACATCAAACATATCCTTAGCTTCACTTATAGCCTTCTGTCCACCTACAACACACAGATAATCCTGCTTAACTGCAGCATCTATAAGCGGTGCAAGTGCTCTTATGCTCTCAACTGTTGCATCAAGCACCTGTGCTCTATCTTTTCTTAACATATCTATAGTTGTATGAGTCATATAATGTGTAAATGATCTCATACCCTTGGCAGAAGGTGTAAGTGGAGAATCCATCTCGCCGATAGTTCCTATAATAAACTTAACCATATCCCTGCGGCTTACATTGAAATTCTTAACGTACTCTGCTGCACCTTCATATATCTCATTAGTCTTTGCAAGATTAGGATCCCTGTACGATACCATATAGAAATCTCCCTCTCTTGTAGAGCCACTCATGCACCCATAAGCACCACCCTTGACTCTTACATTAAGCCACAGATATTCATATGAGAATATAATCTTAAGTACCTTAAGCGCACCTGTATATTCATATCCTGCCTTAACAAAGTTACCACATCTTGCAACATACTGGACCTGTGAGGCTGCTGTATATGCAGTCTTTACATTAACCGGTGTATAATTTCTTTGTGCCACAGCAGTCTTTTCATCGTTCATATCGTCTGCTAACTTACTGTAAGCCTCTGCAAAAAGGCTGTAACCTTCATCATCTGCTGTAAGACTTACAATAACATTTGCCTTGTTAAATATAATCCTTACAAGCTCTGAAAGCCTGTCTGCTATATTTTCCTTATTATTATCAAATGTTTCATCAAGCTCTCTGATAAACTGATATGCCTTATACCCCTTTAACATATCTGAATAATAAGCTGAAGCTGAAAACTGTGCACAGCCCTCAAGCATAGCTATGGAATGACCTGAACCTGACATAGTAGCCTCAAATCTTGACCTTATTCTTGCTATAATTTCTTTTAATCTCTTATAGTCTGTGAACTTAGTGTTATACATAATCTCTTTCATCATATCTAGAACAAAAGGAATTTTATCATATAACGCCTTACCCTTAAACTCATACATAATGCTGTTTTTACTAAAGTCTGCCTTGTCTGTATACACAGCAGCACTAGAAGATATTCCGCCACAGTTTATGTTAATCTCATTCATAAGTTCTGGATAAGTAAAGTTCTTAGTATCCATAAGACCTAATACACTGCCAAGAAGCCCCAGATAAGGAATATCTTCATCACTGACACCCTGTGTATTAAACGAAAGAAGTATATAAGCTATCTTATTAGTGAAGAGGTTATGATGTACCACCTTCATTCCTGCAACATCCTTTACATCTATATACTGCTCTGCCGGCTCTCTTGATATATCCGACAGCTCAAGCATAGGAATTTTCTCAAGATTTTCTTTGCTTGATGGTGTGTCCTGATACTCCTTAAGTGCCTTTGTATCCTTTACTAAAGCCTTAAGCTCATCCTCTGACAAAGTCTTTTTATATTCTGAAAGCTTCCTTGCTTCCTCTTCTTCCTTCTTCTTTTCAAGTCCATATTCAGGTACAAGACCTATAACTGACTTGTGGTTATTATTAAGAATATACTCCTCTATAAGTTTTTCAAAGTATCCCTTCTTAGCATCCTCTTTCAGCTCTTTAAATGTATCACCGGCTTCTATGTGGATAAATGGCTTTGATTCATCATACAACCAGCTGTCCATCATAGTAAGATAATACATAAGTCCCTTAGGATATGGACCATAATCAGCTTCCCTGTACTTAAACTCATAGTAGTTAATACCGGCAGCTATTGTTCTTTCGTTTATGCCGTTTTTTACCAGTTCTTTAAGCACATCCTCTATTATCTTAACAAATGTATCTTTATCCTTTTCATTAGCATTCTTGGCAACTATAGAATAAACCGGCTGATAAAGAGAGGTTTCAAAACTTGAATACACATCTGTGCTTATACCAGCATCTATAAGTGCCTGCTTAAGAGGTGCACCTGGTGTCATGACAAGTGCATAATCAAGTATCTGCATAGCAAGGTATAGCTTTGCATCAACAGAAGTACCAGTTACCACATTATATGAAAGATAGGTGTTGTCCTCTAATGGTTCATCGTCTGTTATAGCGTATGGCTTAGTTTCATATACAGGCTTGTCAAATGCTTTCTGAAGTGGAATATCTGCATGTATATCAACATCAGCTGCATCAAAGTCTGACAGATATTCTTCATCAAGATACTTAAGTCTTTCATCCACATCCATATCACCATACATATATATATAACTGTTAGATGGATGATAATATTCTTTATGATACTTTAAAAAATCCTCATACTTAAGTGTTGGGATAACCGCAGGATCACCACCTGACTCGTGGCAGTATACAGTATCAGGGAATAATGAATTAAAAGTATATCTTGAAAGCACATCATCTGCTGATGAAAATGCACCCTTCATCTCATTAAACACAACACCATTATACTTGACATCATCATCTACATCCTCAAGTTCATAGTGCCATCCCTCCTGCTTGAATATCTCTTCCCTGTTATACATATCAGGATAAAATACAGCATCCATATAAACATCCATAATATTCTTAAAATCCGTATCATTACAGCTTGCCACAGGATATACTGTCTTATCCGGATAAGTCATAGCATTAAGAAATGTGTTAAGTGAACCTTTGCACAATTCTACGAATGGGTCTTTAACAGGATATTTTCTTGAACCACACAGAGTCGAGTGTTCTATAATATGCTGCATACCTGTATCATCATAAGGAGGTGTTTTAAAACCTATGGAAAATACTTTGTTATTATCATCATTGGATATAACAACAACTCTTGCGCCTGACTTTTTATGTCTTAATATAAGACCGGCTGAATTCATATCCTTAAGTACTTCTGCCTTAACAAGCTCATACTTGCCGCCTTCACTTAAAGCATCACCACATAATTGGCAGCCGGAACTTATTATGTCCGATTTTTTCAATTCTTTTATTTTCTTTAATACATCAAAACTCATCTAATGACCTCACTAACTTATACTACTATTAACTAATCATTCTTTATTGCACTAAAAAAGGTAAGAGTTCCCTTTTTAATACACTCTTACCACATTTTAACATATATATTCAATATTGTAATCTCTTTTTAAAAATTTAAGAATTAATTGCTGTTCTGAACCCTTCTTGAAAATGCTACTTACAACTCTGAACAGGAACATATATAAGCACTTCCGCTGTAAATACATCATCTTTACAGTTTAACTTCATAGTTCCACTATACTTGTCAACACATCTTTTTACATTATCAAGTCCATATCCGTGCTTTCCTGACTTATGCCTGCCAGATATTGAAAAGCCTTCAGACACAGTTTCTTCGTTATGCATATTTTTTTCATCATACGTCTTAGTTGTAAGGTACTTTCCATTCTCTACTTTCTGGTCTGAAATACACGTATTCGTAACATTCATATATATTGTGCCACTCTGATACTTAAGCGTAAGTTCTATATAGGGATTGTCCGTCTTTAAAGTATTCTCTATCGCATTTTCTAAGAGATTGCCAAGAATAATGTTCATATCATAGGCACTAAGACTGACATCTTCCGGTATTCTTAACTTTCTTTTAACCGTAACACCTTTGTCCTGTGCCTTAGCACACATATAATCAAGTATCCCGTCAACTGACGGATTACCTGTTCCAACCATATTATACAAAGGCTTCGCAGCTTCTGTCATAGCCGATAAATAACTCTCAAGTTCATCATACCTTTTACCTGCTGCAAGCATTTGTAATTCCTCAAGATGCAACTTCATATCGTGGCGCAGACTTCTTACAACCCTGTCATTCTCAATATTGGTGCTTATCTGACATTCATATATATCCATCTGTTCTTTTAACTTCTCATTCTCTTTCTCATATCTGTATGCATCAACAACAGACTCATACAGCTTATAAGAAACCATATTCATAATAAGAAGTGAAGCTCCTACGCATATCATGCCTCCTTCAGTTGATATAAGTCCTCTCACGATTATATACCATACACCTATACTGACAATGGCAAGAAGCATAAAAAACAGCCAGTTATATGACATATCGCTGTATTCTCTCGTTCTGTATATATTTTTAACTACTATAACAAGAAAGTAAAATAACATAATTGTTATGAACTGTCTTGGCAGATAATACCCAAGCTCTATATCGTAATTGCCAGCTACGTCCTGTATGCTGCTACTGCCCGGCAGTATGTATGATGTTCCCATATCAGCTATACATTCCAATGCCACATTCATAGAAGCAAATAATATTTTTTTATCAAGTGTACCTGAATACACCTGCATAATTACGTATATAACTATAAATGCTTCTATTATGCTTATAAATATTGAATCAAATATAATATCTGTAAATGCTGCTGCCACATATACAATTATACACACAATCCATCTGGCTCTCTTACTATCAACCTTAAAAAATATATTACAGTAATCAACATCAATAAGTATCTTTATAAGCCTTATTACAAGCATAATGAACACATATTCTAATAAATACATACAACATTACCTCTTATCTTATACTGGAAGTGAAGCACTTCTGCTAAGAAGTTCTTCGCTTACCTGTGCTCTGTAACCTCTGCTTATAATAAGTGTATCACCGTTATCCATAACAACACTTTCAGGATTAAACTGGCTTATATGGCTATAATTCACTACATATGACTGTCCTATCTGTATATAATAATCTGGAAGACCACTTATCTCATCCTTCAGCTTGCCTACGAATTCTTTGACACTTCCATCAGACATCACAATTCTTATATGCTTTCTGTCACTTGCCAGATAACATATATCTCCATACGCCACCTTATGTACGGCCTTATTAACTTTATATGTATAAAATCTTCTGTCACGTCCATTCATATGAAGTATGCCGCTTATCACATTTGCTATCATGTTCTCATCAACCGGTTTTACAAGGAAATCATATGGGTGTACATTAAAAAGCTGCATTGCATAGCTTGTTTTATGTGATATATACACTATCTGAACTATCGAATCAGCCATAGTATTTCTTATATACTGGCCTATCGACACACCATTCATGTCGGGCAGCTCAATATCCAGAAACAATATATCAAATTCATTACCACTCTCAAATACTTTATCACTAATCAGCTCCTCACCGGAATTCCATGTATATATCTCTACATCCTCACCCTGTAACTGAAAATAATGTTCCACATATCCTATAATATTTAACACTATATTCTGTTCATCATCACATATACCTATTCTGTATGCCATATCTTCCTCTGCTTAGTGCATTATAATTCTCTGTTTTTCCTACACTCACAAATCTTCACTATCGCACTTGTTATAAAATATCTTTCTTCTTAAATCTATGCCACCCCACAATCACAGACACTATCGCAAGAACAGCCGCCATTGCAAGCATAACATATATATTTAATCCGTCCTCTGCTAATATACTACAACGCTCTGCCATAATCCAGTTGCCACATAACAGTATATTATTGGAAAACACTGCCAGCACATCAAGTATTATTATAATAACAAAGCTTACCACAGGCCCTGTATATATACTTAATCCAACCTGAAACAAACCGATACACACCGATATAATCCATGGATATAACACTATATAAAAACATATTGCTGTCTGACTGTACTCTAACATATTCGATGGCAGAAGTGAAGTATTTATATTATACATCGTTATAAACATATCCGTATGTATGCCTTCCATACTTCCCTTGGATACAAATATAAACATAACTGACATAAGCCATATAATTACATATACTAAAGTAACCGCTGCAACTGATGTAATGCACTTGCTTATCCACCACAGACTCTTTTTTTTACTGTATACAAGCACATTTTTTCCCATACCTCTCATATCACTATACATATAATCAAGCACCATAAGACCACACATAATGCATAAAGATATCCACACATATGGTATCTCAAGCCTTGTTATATTCTCCTCAGTTACCCTGCATATACCTCTTGTCATATATAATATATAGTCACATACGGATGGCTGTATCTTATTATCTCTTACAGAATTGATTACCCCTATATGCTTATAAAATGCTGCCATAAGACCAAATACTATAAAAACACATAAAATTATACGGTATCTGTTATGTATTAAAGACCTTTTTATATCGTCTTTTATAAATCTGCTGACATTCATAATCTTCACCCAACCTGTCATTATATGATATATACACTAATAAAATCATCCAATGTATATTTTACAACTCACATTTCAATTCATACAATCATTAAAACACTTGTTATTACCTGTAATACTGTCTTCTTCTTGACAGCACAAGTCCCACAGCTAAAAGTATTAAATTCACAAGAATAATCAGTACTGTATTCATAACGGTATGCAGCATATTATATAAGTCCAGTATATTTAAATCCAACCTGCATATACTGATATGTGATACTAAACTGACTCCATATATAAATACCGCACCAAATACAGCCACTCTTATCCAGTCTGTAATATATTCAATAATAAGACTTACCATACCGACAACCCATACAATAACAGTCTTTCTTACTATAAACATACTGCATATAACAACATCATTCACACATATATCAGTAGAAAGTCCTTTTCTTGTCACTTTGTTAAAAAAATAACTTCCGTCAACCTGCCAGTTATCATATACTCCCAATATAACATATGATGATATTATACCGACTGCATATAAAACTACCATATCTATAAGAGCAATTATAAGTAACGACAGGCTTTGATATGCGAATACTTTCAGCTTGGAATTATATCTCACAATAATATTCGGATTATCATCTACATATGTAAATATAAGACCTCTTATCGTACTTATTCCACCTGCCAGTACAAGCACCAAGCCATCCCTTGAAAAAAACAGCAGCATATCCTTGGCACACAATCCGGCATAATAGTCATTAAAAAAAACTCTTATATAACTACATACAAATGAAAATGATGTAAGCACAACAAGCAGCATCCATTTATACAGCCTTCCGGCTTTATTCTGATACTTCCAAAATGTCAGGAACTCTTTCATATGCATCCCCCATACTTATTCCATATTTGTCTATGTTACAAATAAATATTTATAGTAACTTAGCTATAATTTCATACGCAGTTTATATCTTTACTTTAAAATATGGTACTTTAGGTACACCTTTATCATATTCTGTTATTTCTCCCGCAATCACCAATTGCTTATCCAACAGTTCATCTGGCACTACGTAGTACATTGTAATAATACTATTACTGCCTATTGGCAAACTTACATGTCCTTTAGCCTGTTCATCATCTGACATACTTCCCCTCGTATAATCATACATCTTAAATGTTCCATCCTCATCAAAATAACCAATTTTTATATTAGTAGGATATATTTCTATTAGATTTGATTCATTATTACTTTCATTAGTCATCTCTATTGAAACAATCACATATGAATATTTTTCAGAAAGACTTTTTTCGTCATCATTAACATAATTCTTCTCATCACCATCATAATATGTTACTTCCATTCCGTCCGGAAGTGTCCTTGTTATATAACTATCAAGATATTTTTCTTTTATTTTATAACTATTAACGTAATCTATATTTCCTCTATAGTCCTTTGCCTCATACTCCACTACATACTCATCCCCTATATCTAAAATAGATGATTCATTTTCATATATACTTTCTCTTGTTCTTGTTATATTTCCATTATTACCTATTGTATTATCAACATAGTTTTTTGTTTTAAAGTTAAATACATCTCCAAGATAACCCTTTTTATATCCAACTACAGCAGATAATATAAGACATATAATTAAAATTAACGAAATAATGTAACTCTTTGCTTTCATATATAATACTCTCCTCTTTTCATTAATCTCAGTTTCATATATTAATATCAAGCTTATAGTACACTATAGGATTCTGATTAATCAGCACCTTGTAATTAAGTTTATATAATTCATCAAATGTACCTATTGACATACTATTAATTCCCATATTATATACACAATACAATTCATATATGCCATTCTCCACAATTTTAATATTATTGTTCAAAAAAGCACTAAGCAACATATCTTCACCATTACTCCAACCATTATCAGCCTCAATAGCCCATAATTTAAGCCATTCGTCATCATACTTATCAATATCTGTAACATTGAAAATTGTATCTATTACCATATATCCTGCTTCTTCATAAATATCATCGTCAAATATATATGGCTCAACACCTGTATACTCAGTAATAAAATCATCCTTATTTAATATTTTTGCTCCATTTATGCTAACAGTTCCCCAATCAGTTATATATTGCTCAGTCATATCTAATTCTATTATTTTAAAATACTTATTATATTTAATATTGACAATTATTATTGCTATAATAAGACATACTGATATAAAAGCAACAATTGCAATACCTATCCTTTTTAATACTCTCTCCATTCACCCTTCTCCATGCTTATATAATATCTTTTTTATTCATCTGCACTATGCACATCACAACTTCAGCCACAACAATAATCATCAATTCTATTACAAAGCCGGCTGCCCAGTCTTTATATAATATAGCTATCTTCGAAGCTGCCATAAGACTCCCATATCTTCCAAAAAGATTCGATACAATAAAATCCATATAATATATTATAAAAGTTGATAGCATTACCATAATTACGTTATTTAAAAGATAAGCAAATACAAATCCTATACAGCCTATTATTCCAAACACAAATGACTCTAATATAATAAACAGAATAACAGCAATAAATGTATGGTTATAATAAATAGTTGAAAATATTCTGATATTAGAAAACTTATATTCTGCTGAAGCTAAAGTTGGATGTTCTAACGGGAGTATTGCCGCTGTTAATATAAATGAACTTAACAGACAAAAAGCAACTACAACCGTTCCCACAACAAATTGTGTTATTAATTTACTCATATAATATTTCTTTTTACTTATTCTGCATGCTATATTATATATATAATTACTTTTTACATCATTATATATAGTATATGTATATGGAATACTTATTAATAACGGAAATATTAGATGAAACAACTTATATACAGAGCTACAATTAGCAACCATCCATAAACAATATGCTCCTGGAATCTGATAATCTCTAAATTGTATATATATATCTTCATATGCTCTTCTAGCTGGAAGTGCAACTGTAACTACATCCACTATTACCAATATCAATTCTATAAGTAATGTTATATAAAACCATTTGTTCTTAAGAGCTCTTTCTAATTCTATTTTCAACAATGTCTTCATGCACTTACTCCTCAACATATATTATATAAAGGTTGACAATTATTATAATATATTGTCAACCTCTATAACAAAATCATAATATTTTATGCTATATAGGTGTTTATTTTCATCTGCATAACAATATAATCTCCCATTATAATATATGATTATATACTATCAGGACTCCACAAAAATCTTATTGTATATGCAACTTCATGTTCACTTAAAGTTTTAATTGCAGCATAATTATATCCACTTTCCTTTACATAATTAGTGAGGTAATATGAATTACCATTTCGAACAGTTTTATAAAACAACTTAAAATTCTCAAAATAATTATCGCCACCATTACTATCACATGCTACAAGAGCTGCTGTATATGATAAATTACCTGTTGATGATACTCCTTTTATATATCCCGATGTTGCATCCTCTTTAGCCCTTCCATTAGTATATGCTTCTCCTATGCCAACTGTTTCATCAAGTGATAACACAGCTGATGTATCATGATAATTTGAAGCATACACCATCGAACCTGCCGATGCCATAATCATAATCCCCATAGCACCTGCCATTAACTTTGTTAAAATATTTTTAAACATACATTAATCTCCTTTATTTTATTAATTTATATTAAACTTATTTTCCCTCTAATCTCCTCTACGATGTATATTATAATAGTCTTTAGTTTCTGCTACACTACATAACTCTGACAACCATCTAAACAAATCTAATACATATCTGTATTATAATCCACCAATTCCATAATTACCGTGCCGGGTACATTATGCAGCCAAAAAGGTATATTTTGTAAAATCCCCCATTCCTGACAAAGAACAGATTTTACCCACCCCCTTGACAAAGAACCATTTTACCCCCACTCTTGACAAAGAACCCAAAAAAACAAATTTAGAACAAAAAAGGACTCCACATACCTGCTAAAACAGATATATGAAGTCCTTTTAAAATAACACTATTCAATTGTCATCTTAGCGATAATCTGAAATTATGTAGTCTGAACTAATTACTTAGAACGGATTTCCTTAACTAAAGCAACAGCTTCTGCTGTCATATCCTTAATCTTATCGAATTCTCCAGCCTTAACTAAGTCGCCCTTAACCATCCAAGAACCACCACAGCAGAAGATCTTATCGCATGATAAGAATTCTTCAAGGTTACCTGTGTTGATACCACCTGTAGGCATAATTCTTACATTAGTGTAAGCTGCGCACATAGCCTTAATCATCTTAATTCCGCCTGCTGCTGTAGCTGGGAAGAACTTAACTCTTGTAAGTCCTCTCTTAACTGCCTGAGCAAGTTCTGAAGGAGTTACGATACCTGGCATAACAGGAATATCCTTAGAGATACAGTAATCTACGATTTCTGGATCAAAGCCTGGGCTTACGATAACTGATGCACCTGCTGCAACAGCTCTGTCAACCTGCTCTGTTGTAAGTACTGTACCTGCTGCAAGTACCATATCTGGATATGCTTCATGCATAAGACGGATAGATTCCTCAGCTGCTGCTGTACGGAATGTAACTTCTGCACAAGGAAGTCCACCTTCAACTAAAGCCTTTGCTAAAGGAAGTGCATCCTTTGAATCATTCAATACTACTACTGGAATTACTCCAAGTTCTTCAAACTTATCTGCTATATTACTCATTATAATAATAGCCCCTTTCTTTAAATATTCGACTGAAACTTCTCAGTGTCTATGATTATATCACGATTCTTTAAAAACGACAATAAAATGATGTATTTCGCTTGTATTTTTATAGGAACCTTTTACTTAAAAAATCCTTTTTTCTTAGGACGTTTTCTTTCTTCACCTGTAAGTGTCTTTTCATATTCCACAAGTGCATCTTTCTGCTCTGCTGTAAGCTTAGTAGGTATATCAACTATAAGTGTGATATAATGGTCTCCCCTTGTATCCTTGTTTCTAAGTGTTGGCATACCTTTACCTCTGAGTCTTACTCTAGTACCAGATGCAGTACCTGGTTTAACCTCGTACAGTACTTCACCATCTACAGTCTTAACCTTCACTTCTCCACCAAGTACAGCTGTAGGGTAATCTATAACAACATCTGAGAATATATTATATCCATCTCTTTCAAATGCTGGGTCAGCAGATATCATAACAGCTACTAAAAGATCTCCTCTTGGACCACCGTTAGTTCCCGGCTCACCTTTACCCTGTATACGAACACACTGGCCGTTATCTATACCAGCTGGTATATTAACTTCGATAGTCTTTTTGCTGCTTATATATCCTGTACCATAACAGTCTGGACATTTTTCCTTGATTATCTTTCCTGTTCCGTGACAGTCTGGACAAGGCTGTACGCTCTGCATCATGCCAAGGAATGACTGCTGTGTCATAGTTACCTGGCCACGTCCGCCACACTTCTTACATGTTTCTGGACTTGTACCCGGCTTTGCGCCTGTTCCGTGGCACTTTGTACACTCATCCTTAAGTGTTACATCTATCTTCTTCTTAGTTCCTGTTACAGATTCTGCAAATGTGATTCTGACATTTACTCTTAAGTCAGCGCCTCGTCTTGGTCCGTTACTGTTACGTCCACGGCTTCCACCGCCGCCAAACATTCCGCCGAAGATATCTCCAAATATATCTCCCATATCGCCAAAGTCAAAGCCACCAAAGCCACCAGCTCCGCCAGCACCTCCTGCACCACCATCAAATGCTGCGTGACCAAACTGATCATACTGTCTTCTCTTATCCGGGTCACTAAGCACAGCATAAGCCTCTGATGCTTCCTTAAACTTTGCTTCTGCCTCTTTATCACCAGGGTTCATATCCGGATGATACTTTTTAGCTAACTGTCTATACGCTCTTTTAATGGCTGCATCATCTGCATCCTTAGATACTCCAAGGACTTCATAATAATCTCTTTTTTCTGCCATATAGGTTCCGCCTTTCTATACCCGAAAGGAGTCAGGTACCCTGATATGAGTCCTGACTTCCTTTCTGATTTCATCTATAATTGTCAAGTCTTAAGAAGTCTTTATATAACTCCATACCAATCATTGTTAATTACATTAACCCTGATATTATAACCTTCAATAATCATAGACCCCATCATATTTATTACTTAATTATACTTCCTTGTAGTCACCATCTACAACATCATCACCATAAGGTGTGCTGCCGCCCTGTGCACCTGCATCAGAACCTGCACCTGCTCCCATATCAGGACCAGCACCTGCTGCACCACCTGCTGCCTGGTTAGCCTCATACATCTTAGCAAAAAGATTCTGTGCTGATGTCATAAGCTTTTCTTTAGCTGCCTTAATCTCATCAACCTGAGCATCTGTCATATTCTCAGCATCTGTTGATTCAACAAGTGACTTAAGTGCGTTAAGGTCTGCCTCAACATTTGCCTTATCGTTAGCATCAAGCTTATCACCTGCTTCATCAAGAGCCTTCTGTGTCTGGAATACCATAGAGTCAGCTTCGTTACGAACTTCGATAGCTTCCTTACGTTTCTTATCCTGAGCTTCAAACTCAGCAGCTTCCTTAACAGCCTTATCGATATCTTCATCAGACATGTTAGAACCAGCTGTTATTGTGATATGCTGTTCCTTACCTGTACCAAGATCCTTAGCTGATACATTTACGATACCATTAGCATCGATATCGAATGTAACTTCAATCTGAGGAACACCTCTTCTTGCTGGAGGTATACCATCAAGTCTGAACTGTCCAAGTGACTTGTTATCCTTGGCAAACTGTCTTTCACCCTGTACTACGTTGATATCAACGGCTGTCTGGTTATCAGCAGCTGTAGAGAATATCTGGCTCTTCTTTGTAGGAATAGTTGTATTTCTCTCGATAAGTCTTGTAGCAATACCACCCATAGTTTCGATAGAAAGTGAAAGTGGTGTTACATCAAGAAGAAGGATATCACCAGCACCAGCATCGCCAGCAAGCTTACCACCCTGGATAGAAGCACCTATAGCAACACATTCATCTGGGTTAAGTGACTTGTTAGGCTCATGACCTGTTAACTGCTTTACTTTATCCTGTACAGCTGGGATTCTTGTAGAACCACCAACTAATAATACCTTTGAAAGTTCTGAAGCTGTAAGACCTGCATCTGAAAGTGCATTCTTAACTGGTTCAGCTGTCTTTTCTACTAAGTCATGTGTAAGTTCATCAAACTTAGCTCTTGTAAGTGTCATATCAAAATGCTTTGGACCCTCAGCTGTTGCTGTGATGTATGGAAGATTGATATTTGTCTGCATAGCACTTGATAATTCCTTCTTAGCCTGCTCAGCAGCAACCTTTAATCTCTGGAGTGCCATAGTATCCTTAGAAAGATCAACGCCTTCCTTAGCCTTGAAGTCCTCTAACATGTACTGTGTAACAGCATTATCAAAGTCATCACCACCAAGTCTGTTGTTACCAGCTGTAGCAAGAACTTCGATTACACCATCACCGATTTCAATGATAGATACATCGAATGTACCACCACCAAGGTCATACACCATAATCTTCTGTTCATGTTCGTTATCAAGACCATAAGCTAATGCAGCTGCTGTAGGCTCGTTGATAATTCTCTTAACATCAAGACCTGCAATCTTACCAGCATCCTTAGTTGCCTGTCTCTGTGCATCATTGAAGTAAGCTGGAACTGTGATAACAGCTTCTGAAACTGTCTCACCAAGATAGCTCTCAGCATCAGCCTTTAACTTCTGAAGAATCATAGCTGAGATTTCCTGTGGTGTATACTTCTTACCATCAATATCTACTTTATAATCTGTACCCATATGTCTCTTGATTGAAGAGATTGTCTTGTCTGCATTAGTAACTGCCTGACGCTTTGCAGGATCACCTACTAATCTTTCACCATTCTTTGTAAATGCGACTACTGATGGAGTTGTTCTGATACCCTCTGTGTTTGTAATAACAACTGGCTTACCACCTTCCATAACAGCTACGCATGAATTTGTTGTACCTAAATCTATACCAATAATCTTGCCCATAATTATCTTCCTTTCTGTGCCTTATAAATGCAGCACACTTTAATACATAATAAATCATTTTATTGTTACTTACATTTTTTTATGGTAAAAGCTCAAAACTTATACACATCAACTACATATTCTGATGTATCGTTTCAGCCATGCTTATATATAAAACCTCTGCCATGCCTGTTAGTTAGCAACCTTTACCATGCTGTGGCGGATAACCACATCTCTATATGTGTAACCCTTCTCGAACTCTTCCACGATGATATTCTCACCCTGTGAATCATCCTCCACATGCATTACTGCATTATGGAAATCCGGGTCAAACTCAGAACCAAGTGCCTCTATCGGCTTAACCTGTAAGTCTTCAAGCATTTTCATAGTCTGCTTATAAACCATATCCATGCCTTTGGCAAATGGTGTCTGTAACTCTTCCTCTGTTACTGACTTAAAGCCTCGTTCAAAATTATCAACTATCGGAAGTAACTTCTTTATAACATCCGATGCTCCCATCTCAAACATTGCTGACTTTTCTTTGTCAGTACGCTTTCTGTAGTTGTCAAACTCAGCCATCTGACGCTTTAATCTGTCATTAAGATCTTCTATAACAGCGTCCTTCTGGTCCTTTTTATTATTATTTATATCAACTGTTTCCTCCGCTCCCTTCGCATCACTTGCGTTGAAAGACTGTGCATCCTCCTTCACATCTGCGTCGGATGAGCCCTGAGTTTCTACAGTATCAGCGTCTTTATTATCTGTGTTAGCAGCATTGGCATCTGTTGTTGTATCAGCTGCTTCATTGTCTGCTTTCTTTATATCTTTTTCTTCAACATTATCCATGTTTTTTTCCTTCTTAGACACTTAACTCCTCACCTTTCTATGATTTCTTGAATACATCATCTAACTGCGTTCTCATATTCTTCAAGGTTTCTACAACCTTTTCATAATCCATACGCTTAGGTCCGATGATTCCGATTGTTCCTTTCATGCCATCCTGCAGCTCATATGTTGCTGTAACAACGCTACAGTCTTTCATGGACTCAACCGGTGTTTCATTTCCTATATATACCTGAATCCCATGGTTAGAACTGCCATCGCTTTCCTGACCTGTTGTATCATCATCAACTACCAGGTCTGATAAGCTCTGTTTTTCTTCCAGGGCATATATAAGCTCACTTGCTTTAGTTGAATCACTAAGTTCTGGATACTTAAATATATTAGTAGCACCACTTGTGTATATCTTAAGATCATCTGCACTGTTTATGGTTTCTACTATCGCATCAAGAACCTCTTTGACAAGTTTAATATGTTCACCTGCCTGATTCTCCATCTTGGAAACAATACTTAAGTTCATCTGCTCAAGGGTAAGTCCTGTAAGTGTTGTGTTAAGAAGAATGTTAAGCTTTAACAGATTCTCCTGCGACAGATCCTCACTAACTGTTATAACCTTATTTCTTATAAGGTTACCCTCCATGACTATTACAGCTAATATCTTATCAGACTCAAGCTGTGACAGCTGTACGAACTTTAACTTGTTGCCTGTTACCTTAGGCGATGTTACCATAGTCGCATAATTCGTATCCTTGGCTAACACCTTGGCAACATTCTGAAGTAACTCTTCAACTCTCTCAACCTTTTCACCAAGAGCATCCTTCATGGTTGAAAGCTCTGCCTCCTTAGAAGCCATCTCACTTTCCCTTGATGCCACCTCAGTTTCCCTGTCTGTGATATTCTTTTCCTTTTCTGACATCATATCATCAACATAGAAACGATAACCTTTATCTGTAGGTATTCTACCTGCTGAAGTATGTGGCTGTACTATATATCCAAGTTCTTCAAGGTCTGCCATCTCATTCCTGATAGTAGCTGAGCTAAGCTTCATGTCTGTAAACTTAGAGATTGTTCTTGAACCTACCGGCTCGCCAGTTTCCAGATAATTCTTAATGACTGCCTTAAGTATCTTTACTTTACGCTCATCAAGCTGTTCATCAAGTGCCATGACATAACCTCCTTTTTCTTGTTGTTAGCACTCATTTATCTGGAGTGCTAATATCAACATAATTAAGGTATCACTTTGCAAGTGGTATGTCAACAACTAATTTAATTTTTTCTATAAATAAATTATAAACTTTATTAATGAACTATATGCAAGCCATCTTTATACCTGTTTTTGCTGCCGATTCGCTATTCATTAAAAATATCTATATAAAAACCGTTTATATAAAATCGTTTGCATAGGACTATTTACATAACGCTATTTACATAAAACTGTTTACATAAAACTATTTACATAAAAGAACCTGGCATTTTACTGCCAGGCTCAGGTTTTGTTTATTTTTGATATTTTGATATATTAGATACCAAGAAACTTCTTTACTTCATCTGTCATTTCATTTACTTCACATACTGTATTATGAAGTACTGGAGCTGTTCTGATTTCTTCAATAGCATTAGGAACTTTTACCTTTGCAAGTTCACTTAACTTATCTACAAGCTCGAAATCACCCATAGCGGCATACTTAGGATCTATAGCCTCCATTACGCTTCTTGTGAACTTATATGGACTTGCTGTAGATGCTATGACTGTCTTAGTGTCATCATTAGTATCTGCCTTGTACTTGTTATAAACTGCTGCAGCTACTGCTGTATGAGTATCAATAACATATCCACATGTTTCATAAAGTTCTTTTATAGTAGCAGCATCCTCTGCCTCTGTAGCATAGTTGCCATAGAAGTCTGAAAGCTGTGCTTTCATATCTTCTGTTATCTCATACTTACCTGTTGTCTTAAGAGAATCCATAAGTTCTTTATTCTTTCCAGCATTATTTCCAGCTATTCTATATATAAGTCTTTCAAGGTTGCTTGAAATAAGAATATCCATAGATGGAGAAGTTGTAAGAACGAATTCTCTGTTTCTATCATATTCACCTGTTGTAAAGAAATCGTATAATACTTTATTCTCGTTAGAAGCACATATAAGCTTATTAATAGGAAGTCCCATATTCTTAGCATAAAATGCAGCAAGAATATTTCCAAAGTTACCAGTAGGAACTACTGCATTAATCTTCTCGCCTTCTTTTATCTCGCCATTGGCAAGGAGTCTTGCATACGCATATACATAATATACAATCTGAGGTACAAGTCGTCCTATGTTGATAGAGTTAGCTGATGAGAACTGGAAGCCTGCATTATTCATGACCTTTTCAAGTTCTTTATCGCCAAATATATTCTTAACACCTGTCTGCGCATCATCAAAGTTACCCTTGATTCCGATAACGTGAGTGTTTGCACCCTTCTGTGTAACCATCTGCTTTTCCTGGATAGGACTTACACCATTCTTAGGGTAGAACACTACTATTCTTGTTCCCGGAACATCTGCAAAGCCTGCAAGTGCAGCCTTTCCTGTATCTCCCGATGTTGCTGTAAGGATTACTATTTCGTTCTTGACATCATTCTTCTTAGCTGATGTTGTAAGTAAGTGTGGTAATATAGATAAAGCCATATCTTTAAACGCAATAGTTGCGCCATGGAATAATTCCAGATAATAAGCTCCTTCTGCTTTAACTAATGGTGCTATCTCTTCAGTATCAAACTTAGAATCATAAGCCTTGTCAATACAGTTTTTTAACTCTTCCTCTGTAAAATCGTCAAGCATAAGCTTCATAACTTCGTAAGCAACTTCCTTGTAAGACATCTTTGAAAGTTCTTCTAAGCTCTTATCTAATGAAGGAATAGATTCTGGTACGAATAATCCGCCATCTGGAGCAAGTCCCTTTAATATAGCCTGTGAAGCTGTTACTCTTACATTATCATCCCTTGTACTTCTGTAAAATAAACTCATCTTGTATTCCACCTTTTTTATTTTATTGAGGTGAATCTTAATTATTCTGATGTCATATTTTGTTGTTCTATTTACCTGCATATTTATATAATGTAAGCCTTGTCCATAAAACATATAACATTTTAATAATAAGATTCCTGCTAAAATGCTTTAAACAGAAATCATTATACAACAATGCGCACAGTAAAAACAATAGGCATATTGAATTATTCGCAATTTTATAATAAAATATATAGGATTGATAAATATTAAACAATATGTTTAAAGTACATATTTACATATTATTAATGTTATGAATGTTACGAATATTAAAAATACTACTAATGGGAGAATATAATATTGGCTACAGGTGTTTATAAAACAACTAAAAAAGACGGTTCTGTATATTACAGAGTTTCAATAACATATAAGAATAAGCATATAAGTATAGGTAGTTATGATGATGAATTTTTGGCATCTGCGGCATATGCTATAGCCAATGATGTCTTATATAAACCCGGCACCTACTATATTGACAAAGATATGCATACAACCTCATATAACCACATAGCAGCAGAATTATCAAACAATGCTTCACTCAAAAGCAGCAACATATCTGATGTCACTTCTGTTGATTTTTTTACTTTTTTCCCATATGCGAAATTCATAAGTCTCATTAACTTTCGTGATAATGGAATATATATAAAAACGCCTATTTACCTTTGTGATAAATCTTTCCTGTATTTTCTTAATCCTGAAAATATACTTACATTCTCAACTGATGATTTATTTTATTATTCACATCATACAATTCTGTGCCGTGGTGGATATTATTTTGTGAACGACTATGGCATGCAGACAAGCATACTTTCACGTTTTGGTATAAGAAATCATTCTGTTAAGGGCAGAGACTATATATTCCGCAACGGAGATGAGCATGACTACCGGTATGAAAACGTATGCGTAATAAATAAATATAACGGAGTAAACAAGATAGAAAAAAACGGAAGAACTTTTTTTCAAAGCCGTATACACATCAACGGCAATTATATAATAGGAATATATAAGTCAGAAAATGAAGCTGCCATAGCATATAATAAAGTTGTCGATATTCTTGAAAACATACAATCTGTATCATACATAAAAAACTATATTGAAGATATGTCATACATTACATACGCTTCTATTTATAACAGCATCAAAATTTCAAAAAAACTAACCGAATATATTGAAGGATTAAAGCAAAAAAGACCAGAATCATAACATTATCCATCATTGAATGTATTATGTGATTCTGATCTTTTATTATGCTTCAGCTTCGCCTACTCTTCTGCTTCATGGTGTGAATGATGCGAATGATGAGTATGGCTATGCGATGCTTTTTTCTTTAAGTTATTTTTTAATATTATTGTAAGTGCTATAAGCCCTGCCGATAAAACAAGGAAAAATATAGAAATATACACAAACATCAGCAGACTCTTATCTGCTGTTTTAATAAGCATATTATAATAATATGCCGGCGATATAGCCAGCCTTCTATATATGCCCTTAATATACAGATACATTGGAATGATTCCTGTCATGTATGCTGCTGCAAGTGTTGAATATGTTATATATCTTATTGCTCTATGCACATATCTATGATCCTTAATTATTATAAATACCGCAATCATTATAAGAACAAGGATTGCTGCAAGAACCTTAAAATATATATTATCAAACATTTTCCTCATGGAAACATAATAGTTAATAAATGTAATCCCAAGTGAAGATTTATAATTATCTTCTATCTGTGTAAGGAAGCCATCTATAGCAGTCTGCTGCTGGGTTCCTATTTCTATATTATTCTTTCTGGCATAATCTTCTATATTAGAATTAAGTCTTTCTCTTATCTGTGACGTATCTGGTGTATACATAGTACCTGCAAGCTGTGCTTCCAGATTATTCTGTATATCATCCTTTACTTCATTATAATAAAATACATTTTCAAAAACCTCAGCATGAAGCATCATAGGTCTTCCAAGCTGTTTGCTTGTTGACACTACATCTTCATATATTCCATTATAATAACCTGCAGCTGACATACTTTTATATATTGTATCCTTGTTAAATATACCCATATCAGCGCCAACAAGGTACCCACCTATAGAAAGCAGAACTGATAATATAAAAGAGACTATAATACTTACAACATAAAACTTTCTTTGTTTACTTTTAGCCATATAATCTCCTTAATAAATCAGATCTGGACCTGATGTTTTATTCGCATATACAAACAATCTCTGTGAATATGATGTTAATGGTGTGAAAGGATAACATGTATACATAACAAGAACTTCTCGACCAGCATCAAGCAATGTTGCTGACTTATCATTAGCATCTGCAACCTTGGTATCATATACAGTATATGTATATTCACCATACGATGTTATAACCTTAAACACATCGCCAATTTCTATATACTGGAAAGGATAAAAAGATGTTTCGTGATGTCCAGCTATAAGTATAGGCTTACCAAACCCAAATATGGATGAGCCAATATATTGGCCTACACCTATATCAAGTTCATCGCTTCTGTCACCATATCCGACTCTTTCGTTCATGTTAAGTCTTTCACAGATAAGTCTTGCGTATCCATCTCCTAACTTAGGCTGCATATCAGGAGAGTATGGTATAGACTCTGGCTGTGTCTCTTTAGTTTCCTCTGTGTTATAGTCCTCCGGTACAAGATCGGTGTTCTCATCACCTACAACTGTCTCACCATCTGTGGTAAGAAGTGATATTGTAGAACCTGCTGATTTGATATATGGGGAAAGGCAGAAATACACTATAACAATTCCCACTATAGAAAGAAATAATGGCACACATACGTATGCCATTACTCTTTTGAATGTTTTATTCATATTGAATAATATTAAGCAAATCTCTTCTTGCTTACTGCAACGCCACAAGCAACTAAGCCCATAGCTAATACAGCGATACCAGCAACAGTAGCTGTTGTAGTAGCTCCTGTAGCCTTAACTGGATTAGATGATACTGTGTACTGTGTACCCTTTGCATCTGTAACTGAAATAGTCTTGTCAGCAAAAGAAACCTTAGCACCTACTGCATGAGCAGCTGTTTCAATGTTAGCCTTAATCTTGCTAATCTGATCAGCTGAAAGATCAGCTACGCTCTTAGCATCACCAGCAGTTGCCTTAGCTGCCTTGATTTCATTCTTTACAGCAGTTGCCTGCTCAGCTGTAAGTTCATTGTTAGCAAGGAACTTTACTGCCTGATCATAATACTCACCTGTAACTCCAGCTTCTGTAAGAGCAGCCTTAACTTCATCGTTAGGTGTTGCTGCAAATGCTGTGATAGACATAGCAAGTACGAGTACTAATGAAAGTACTAATGTTGTGATTTTTTTCATCTTTTTTCTCCTTTTCTTTTTTTTGTATAAACATATAAAGAATAGGAACTATCCCCTATATGCCTTGTAAACTGGTTTAAACCAGTTCACATCATATTGTTTACGGTTTATAGAATACATCATACAGTTTCATACGTCAACTTTTTTGACAAATTTTTCATTATTTTTTCAAATACAATTGAATAATAATAATCAATTAGCTGTTTTTATTATTGATGTAGTTAACTAACCCTTCGGCTTTTATAATCTTCTGCATAAACTCAGGAAATGCCTGACCCTGGAATGTCTGGCCTGTTGTCTTATCTGTTATAATACCACTGTCAAAATCTATGGCTACATCATCACCTGCATTAATAGCCTCAGCCGCTTCTTTACACTCTATAATAGGAAGTCCGATATTTATTGAATTTCTGTAGAATATTCTTGCAAATGTTTCTGCAATAACACAGCTTACACCTGCTGCCTTTATAGCGATAGGAGCATGCTCTCTTGAAGAACCACAGCCAAAATTCTTATTAGCAACGATTATATCTCCCTTTTTAACATTCTTAACGAAATCCTTATCTATATCCTCCATACAGTGAGTAGCAAGCTCAGCTGGATCAGAAGAATTAAGATATCTTGCAGGAATAATTACATCTGTATCTACATTGTCGCCGAATTTAAAAACTCTTCCTTCTGCTTTCATATTATCCTCGATTTCTGTGCACTATACTGCACTTATATATTTTATGATCATTTATACATTAGATGTTGGGGGACACCCACTTATTTTGATACCTACGGATTGTTCCGTGCTACGCACTCCCACGTCTCCGCTCCGCTTCGGTCAGTGCTAGACATGTGCCACTGGCACATAGCACCCTACCCAATATTCGCATATCGTGGGATTATCATCCCACTTTTATGCTCATATTGGGGCGGGTCCCAAGGTCTTTCACCCACCTATGAGCGAGCTCAGGTGTGTTCAGACCTTTTGACCCTGGTATCTACATTATAAACCAAGCTCAGATGGCTGGCTGATCTTTCCTGTAACAGCACTTGCCGCTGCAACAGCAGGACTTGCAAGATAGATTTCTGAATCAACATGACCCATACGTCCTACAAAGTTTCTGTTAGTTGTTGATACGCATCTCTCGCCTTCTGCAAGGATACCCATATATCCACCAAGACATGGACCACATGTTGGAGTGCTGACAACAGCTCCTGCCTTAATAAATGTCTGCACAAGGCCTTCTTCTATAGCCTGCATATATATCTTCTGAGTAGCTGGGATAACTATAACTCTTAACCCCTTAGCCACTTTTCTTCCTTCCAATATCTTAGCAGCACATCTTAAGTCATCTATACGTCCATTAGTACATGAACCGATAACTACCTGGTCTATCTTAATATCGTCTATAGAATCAACTGTATGTGTATTCTCAGGAAGATGTGGAAATGCTACTGTTGATCTGATAGTAGAAAGATCTATATCATAAACCTTATCATATTCTGCATCATCATCAGCTGTATATTCAACAAATGGTCTCTTAGAATGTTCTTTCATATATTCTCTTGCAAGATCGTCTACTGGGAATATACCGTTCTTTCCACCAGCTTCTATAGCCATGTTAGCAATAGTGAATCTGTCATCCATAGTAAGTGTTGACACACCTGGACCTGTAAACTCCATAGACTTGTAAAGTGCGCCGTCCACGCCTATCATACCTATAATATGAAGAATAACATCCTTACCACTTACCCACTTGTTCAGTTTTCCTGTAAGATTAAACTTAATAGCAGAAGGAACCTTAAACCACGCCTTGCCTGTAGCCATACCAGCTGCCATATCTGTAGAACCAACACCTGTAGAAAATGCTCCGAGTGCTCCATATGTACATGTATGTGAATCAGCACCTATAATAACATCACCAGCTACTGTAAGACCCTGTTCTGGTAAAAGAGCATGTTCAATACCCATCTGTCCCACTTCAAAATAATTAGTAATGTCATGCTTAGCTGCAAATTCTCTTACACATTTGCAATGCTCTGCTGACTTGATATCCTTATTAGGAACAAAATGATCTGGTACAAGAGCAATCTTATCCTTATCAAATACTGTCTTAACAGTCATTTTATCCATCTCGTGAATAGCTACTGGAGATGTGATATCATTACCAAGTACAAGATCTAAATCTGCCTCAATCAGCTGTCCTGCTTTAACTTCAGAAAGTCCTGCATGTGCTGCAAGTATCTTCTGTGTCATAGTCATTCCCATTATACGTTTCCTCCTTTATTACACTTAAGTCTTATAAGACTATAATGCCAATATTTTACAGTATATCTTTCTATATTGCAAGCACTCTGATACAGCCTGCCATCCGTATATCAACTGATGCATCTGCATTTTAAGCACATTGACACATAAGGTCTATTCATTAACTTTTTATCTTAGCACATAATTTAATGTAATATTTCCTTTTTCAACTGATACATCTGCATACGCACCACTTATAACCGGCATAGCTGGTGGAAGATGTCCTAAATCCACATCCATAATAACGGGTACTTTGTATTTTCCTGCAGCTGCCAACACTGCACTATACTGGTCAAGTCCCATCATATCCTGCCCGAACACAAGAGGTCTTCCTATTATAAATGCTTTAACATGTTTAAACCATCCTGCTTTTTCCATCTGCCACATAGCTCTCCTTATGGCAAACACGTTAAGATCACAGCTTTCAAGAAACCATATAATACCATCATCCTTATACTTATCATTAAACTCACTTACACAATCGTACTCAGTGCCAGTAAGATTAACAAGGCAGTCCATACATCCACCAATCAGCCTTCCACTTACATGTATGCCTGTATCACTGTCCATCTCATCAACAGGTGTTTCATATTCTTTATCACCATAAAAGCATCTGAGGATTTTTTTCTCAGTAAGATTGTACTCAGGTGTCGGATTGTCTTCATTTTTCAAAGATTCTTTTTCCCACATGTCATAGCCACTTACAGACAGCTTCTTACCCATAAGAACATCCAGTGCATCTTTTAGTGAAGCATGCAGCTTATCTGCGCCAAACGCTGCAGCACATGGTCCATATATGCTTGCGGTATCTGCTATCGTATTAAGTAAAAATGTAAAATTAGTATTATCTGAATATCCCATAAACCATTTTGGTTCTGCCGATTTTATCTTATTCCAGTCAACATACTCAAGGATTTCACACATAAGTTCTCCGCCACCACATGATATAAGTACATCATTGCTATCATGTGCATACATATCACTTAGTTCCTTTCCGCATAGCTGCGGTGTGTTACTTATTCCTATCCCCTTGGCTTCATACACATTAGGACCATTATTTATATTAAGTCCCATATTCTTTAATCTCTCCTGTGCCCTTTTGAATCCTGTAATATAAGGCTCCGTTGCACATCCAAACGAAGGTGCAACGAAGCCTATGGTACCACCTGGCACAAGAAAATCCGGATACAACATATATATTCTCCTTTTCTTCCTGCTCATCAAAATATCATATTTACAACTTCTTTATCTTTCCTATTGCATTAGTTTCTATAACCACTTCACAATTCTCTTTAATCCACAGCACTCTTGCTTCTTTATCAGAATCAAGCCTTCCATATTCACTTATAACATTACATATAGTAATATATCTGTCTTTAGAGCATCTTCCTTTTTCAAGGACAAGATAATATACATCTTTCTTTTTATAGAGACTGTTTGATACTCCCCATATCTTAGGACACACAACACACATATCCTCGAAATCATCAAAGTTGTTAAAGCTATATACCGCATACCCGACAGTAACTACATCACTTACATGTTTAGCTTTATTTTTATAAAGGGTGTCCGGATTAACTGCTTCCATATCCTGCCCCTTACTTTTCATATCCTCGAATATATCCTTTATCTTATCAAATGCTGTGAATTCTGCTGCCTTTGCTTCTTCCCCTGGATTCTTTATGACATTGCCCTTTGTATCATCCTGATTAGATGTAAATGCCTTAGCTGCTCTTTCTCCTACCTGTCTTAACATATTGCCAAAATCATCTTTTCCAGAAGATACTGTAAGCAATATAGAATGATCTGGCTGAGGTGCCAGCTGAAGCGACATAACCCCGCCGTCCATCTGTACATCTATGTTTCTTGCTGCTTCTTCCATAACAACCTCAAGCAGATTATGTATCTTATCTGTATCATTTCTAAAGAAATCATCAAGAGTTATATTGTTATCTTCAAGATCCTCTTCCATAAGAAGACACTGAAATCTGTTTTCATCTATCTTTTTAAATTCCATATATCATTCCTCTATTCTATATAGTGATAATGTCAGTATCAAAAAATATCTTAGTCCTGACAGATATCTCTGCATTATATGCGTTTTGCACTTATGCAATATATGTCTACAGACTTATTTATATTAACACATATATCACACAGGTGTCAAAATCCAGTTTATTAATTACATGATTATATCCTATTTATCAATCACATAATTATTATATTTTTCCAGTTATGCCAGATACCAGTTTTTTCATAATTTCTTCTGAATCACTTAACTTTCCGCTTCTGCTCATGCGCAGGCTTTTATCATGACTATATATACATGCATTTATTGTAAGGCAGTCCTTTTCTATCGAAGCTATCGCACGTGCTTCCTGGATATAGCCATACATCATAAGTTCATGTATCACGCTGCTTTCTATATCTATGCATTTTAAAGAGTTATTATCTGATATACAGCTTACTGCATTAACTATGTCTAAAGATGAGGACGTAAGCACTGCCGACACTGCTTCTCCTGTTTTTGGAATATATATATCAGAAGGAATATAATCATACGCATATCCTCTTATATGATTATATCTGTGTAATCTGACTATATCAGCATGTGCTATAACTCCATCACAGAAGTCATGCGACAGCCCCTCCATACATTCCTTTAAATCACTGACATATACACATTCAGTATCAGCATATATATCTGAACAGTGTCTTTTAAGATCCTCAGAAGATGTATACAAAACAGCTTTCTTTTTATTATTTTTTTGTTTCCCTGTTATCATACTGTTTTTTGTCCGGTGCTTCCTTGTTATAAGAACTATTCTTGCATCTCTCCTTTTAGTTATTGCTGAAAGGTTAACTCCTCTATTCCATATATATGCTGTATCTGACTCCATAAGTCTTTTCATATCTGTTATGCCCATATCTATAACACCATCTGCTATGGCACATGAAACAGCATCGAGCCACGAATTGCTCTGATTGCATCGCTCTTCCTGCTTTATACTATATTTTTTAAATGTTATATCCGTATTCTTTCTTTTTAACTGGCTCATGATAAGCTCTGTTTGTGCCCTGCATATCACATCCTTGTCATCTTCTTTTATACCAACTCTTATCTGCATGGCAATCCTCTTTTATATTTACTAATCTTTTCTGACATATGATACACTGCATACATAGCTTATGTCAAAGCTTAAAAATCACCATTTCACTATCAAAGCTGAAAAGTCCCCCTTTCACTTGAATCTATAACCATAATATGTTAGATTACCATAAGAAAACAAATGAAATGGAGAGAAAGATTGGTATGCATAATAAAACTTTATTTAAATATTTATTTAAAAATTCATTCAAAAAATTATTATCATATTCTTTTATAGCAATAACTGCTTTGGGTTTATCCTGTTTACACATATCCCCCTGTGGAGCTGTCACATCCGCTTTGGCTGCCAGCGGACAAAATATAAGTGAAAAAGAAGCAGACATTATTGATATATCCGTGTATAAAGACAGTGCTTCCACCCACAGCAATATAACTGCTGATATGACTGATGCTTCTTATGATTCAACAGCTGATATCGCAAGTGGTGAACAGCTCATAATCGAGTCTGATGAAGCCATATATGGTCTTTACATAATATGGAGCAGCGAGGTATCAGGCTACACTATAAGCTATAACGATAAGGATAACAATAAAACAAGTATACAATGTGGTTCATATGGATATCTTCACGACTATATCCCATTTAACACTGCAGCTACATCCATAACTATAGAAACCTCAGCTGATATGTCTATATCTGACATATATGCCTACTCAGAAGGCAGGCTTCCTGAAACTGTACAGATATGGCAGCCTCCATGCAACGATGACACTGATATTCTCGTGTTTTCAACACATGCAGATGATGAAATACTTTTTCTAGGTGGTGTTCTTACAAACTACGGTGGTGAACAGGGACTCAACGTGCAGGTTGCGTATATGTGTGACTTTTTTCTGACAGAACCAGTAAGACAACACGAAGAGCTTGACGGTCTGTGGGAATGTGGAATAAAGAATTATCCTGTAAAAGGAGATTTTATGGATCTTTATTCCCTTGACTTAGGTACAGCCATGACACAGTATAATTATGACGATATCGTATCTTATGCCACAGCCTGCGTAAGACGTTTCAAGCCTCTTGTCTGTGTATCACAGGATTTCAACGGCGAATACGGCCATGGAGGTCACTGTATATATGCAAAAGCTGTTTCAGAGGCCGTTAACAGCTCAGCAGAGGCTTCATTTAATCCCGATTCAGCTTCAGAATATGGAATATGGGATACGCCAAAAACTTATTACCACTTATATAACGAAAACACTATCACTCTCGATGTTGATACACCTCTTAGCCGGTTCAACCAAAGAACGTCTGTTGATATACTAAAAACAGCATTCACAAAACATGTATCACAGATATCGTATTCGTTCAACGTCATGGACAATGGATACGCTAAAACATACTGGGGTAACTTTGACAGCCGTGCTTTCGGTCTCTACCGTACAACCGTCGGATATGATACAGGAAATGATATGATGGAGCATGTAACAGCTCTTCACACAGAGCGTGAAGCTAAAAAGGAAGCTGCAAGGCTTCAGGCAGCAAAGGAAAAAGAAGATGCCCTAGACAACACAGGCTCTGATAACAGCAACAATGAAGCCAACGATACAAGCTCTAACGAAGCTCACAGCTCACCTGATATTAAACAGACTGCCATAACTCTAATAGCAATACTTATAATCGGTGTTGTCATATGCAGCCAGGCATACAGGACGAGATATCTTTACAAGAAAAAATATGAGGAAAACAAAGAAAATTTTAACAAATCTGACAAATAAAAACCTACTCAAAAAATCTGATCATAAATTCTTATTATAAAAACTTGAGCATAAATTCTGATCATAAAAACAGCCCAGACCGTAAGATCAATGGCATTAAGTTAAGAAAATCTCGCATCACCCATAGTGTGGTGTGGGATTTTTTTATGGAAAAGTATTGACATGTCAATCAAAAAA
>OGOA01000024.1_pt1 | contig 135000 bp, 89 predicted proteins | sample 1573621 | NCBI WGS metagenome assembly OGOA01 (sample SAMEA2581917, study PRJEB24529) | metagenome | biome: Human gut stool | place: China | collected 2011
CTTCCGGCTCAAAGGAACAGCGAAAAAGAAAAATCATCTGAAAAACCGTAAAAGCTCCTCTTTGGCATAAGCATAAAAGAAATGGGCCTTGCCTCATGAGTCTAAACTGTTGCTTAGGCGTGAGGCAAAGCCCTTTTCTCCGCTTATGCGATAGTCGGCACACGTTCGTTCAAAATCCTTTTGTACGATGGTGTGCCGACGAATAAAGCCGCTTTTACGGAAAAACTTGTATGAGATATAAAAAATCAGGGAGATTCATATCAAAATCTCCCGTTTTATTGTTACTTTTGCATACGAAGAGTTCTTTGAAGGTTACGCAACGCACAGAAGAATAATGCAGTAGATAACTAACTAATTCGTAACCTATTACTATTATGAGCGATTACCCAATGCTCATTTCCAATAAATTACACTCTTTTCGTAACTTCTCTTTGCAAATTTATATAAAAAAGGCCGGAAATTATTATCCTGCCGGCACCGGGCGCACCGCCTTACGGCATATTTCGGCAGCAAGGAGAACGGCGGGCAGCCCAAGGGCGGAGCAGCACTGAAAAGACGCACGGAATGCATGCGGAAATCAGGGCAAGACAGACGGCCGTGCAAAAGACCACGTTTCGCATGGCAAAAGGTGCCCTTTTACAGCCTAAAAGACGGCCTTTTGCAAGCTAAAAGGGCATCTTTTGGAAGAGTATCATTAAATCACTGATTATCAAGATGTTACAAAGCACGCAAAAATCAGCACAAACATAGCGCCTGACAGCATAAAAAAGCGAGGGCCGGAGCAACATCTGCCCCGACCCTTCACAGAAAAAAGGAATGTAAAAAATGTTAGTGGAAAAATTTATCTACTTTCTCGGCAGCGTCGCGTCCGCTTGCCATTGCCCTTACAACGAGCGACGGACCGCTGACAACATCGCCCGCAACAAACACATTTGGAGCAAGCTGCGGCAACTCGGGCTTCAGGAATCCCATCGCCAGCAGCACCATGTCGGCCTTAATAACCTCCGGACTGCCCACGGCCTCCATTATCGGGCGGCCGCCTTCGGGATTGGGTTTCCATGTTATTTCCTGCACCTCAACACCCGTCAGTTTGCCGTCTTTACCGATAAACTTCAGCGAGTTGATGTTCCATCGCCTTGTACAGCCTTCCTCGTGCGAGGTGGTTGTCTTCAGCGTGCGCGGCCAGTTGGGCCATGGGTTGGCAGGGTCGTCGGGGCCTTCCGCGGGCTTCGGCATAATCTCTATCTGCGTTACGCTCTTGCATCCCTGACGGTGAGCCGTGCCTATGCAGTCGCTTCCCGTGTCGCCGCCGCCTATCACGAGCACGTCTTTGCCCTTGGCGCTTACCAGTTGGTCTTTAGTATATTCGCATCCGGCGAGCACACGATTCTGCTGTGCAAGCATGTCGAGCGCAAAATACACGCCTTTAAGCTCTCGGCCCGGTATGGCAAGGTCGCGCGCCGTGGGCGTTCCCGTGGCTATCACGTAGGCGTCAAAGCCTTCGGGCAGCTTGGTCACGTCGATGTTCTGATTATATTTAAAGGTTATGCCCTCCTGCATCAGCACGTCTATGCGGCGGTCTATCACGGCCTTGTTGAGCTTAAAGTTAGGTATGCCGTAGCGCAGCAGTCCGCCGGCGTCCTCGTTCTTGTCGAACACCGTAACCATATAGCCCTTCAGGTTAAGGCGGTTGGCAGCCACGAGTCCGGCAGGTCCGGCCCCTATCACAGCCACCTTCTTGCCGTTGCGCTCTGGATGATGTATGCGAACGTAGTTCTCCTCGAAGGCGTGTTCGGTTATGGCAGCCTCATTCTCGCGGTTGGTTGTAGGCTCATGCTCCACAAGGTTGAGCACGCAAGCCTTCTCGCAGAGAGCCGGACAGATGCGCCCTGTGAACTCAGGAAAGTCGTTGGTAGAGTTGAGCAGCCTGTAAGCCAGCTCCCAGTCGCCTTTATACAGAGCGTCGTTCCACTCAGGCGGCTTGTTGCCCAGCGGACAAGCCCAGTGGCAGAAGGGCACTCCGCAGTCCATACAGCGCGACGCCTGCATGCGGCGGTCGTTAGAGTTGAGCGTCTGCTCCACCTCGCCAAAGTCATGTATACGGTCGTGCACCGGCCTGTGTCCCGCTTCCTTGCGGTGTATAGTCAAAAATGCTTTTGGATTTCCCATGTCTGTTATGTTATAAATTCTTTTGAAATTATTTTGTAGGAGGCAAGAAGTTAAGGAGAAATATCCTTGGGCGCAGCGAAAAAGACAAATGCATTATTCTTTAGTAGTTAAAGGAGTTAGAGTAGTTAAAGGAGTTAAAGTCAATACCCTTGCTGCTTCTTATCACCACTCTGCATTTGGATTTTTCACTCTGGTTCTTCACTCTTCACTTAATCAACATTTGGATTTTTCACTTTTCATTTTTAATTTTTCATTGCGCCCTGCGCCTGTTCTTCACTTAGAATTAATAGTCTCTCTGCATGTCGGCAATCTTCTGCTGGAGCTTTCTTACCTGCTCTTCCTGCAGCACACGCTTGTATTCGATTGGCACCACCTGCACGAAGTCTTCAACGTAGCGATTCCAGTCGTCGAGCATGGTGCGTGCCAGCTTAGAGCCGGTGTAGAGATAATGCTGGCGTATCAGTTCGTGCAGTTCCTTGCGGTAGTTGCTTTCGTCAACAAGGTTGATTTCCACCATGTCCATGTTGCAGAAGTAGTCGAAGTTGTGGTGCTTGTCCCAAACGTATGCCACTCCACCGCTCATACCGGCAGCAAAGTTGCGTCCGGTCTCGCCCAACACTACCACGCGACCGCCCGTCATATACTCACAGCAGTGGTCGCCGGCGCCCTCGATAACGGCTATCGCACCCGAGTTTCTCACTGCGAAGCGCTCTCCCACCTTTCCGTTTATATATAATTCGCCGCTTGTTGCACCGTATAAGCCCGTATTGCCGGCAATGATGTTGTCCTCAGCTTCAAAGTTGCTGCGCACAGGCGGCAGTATGGCTATGCGCCCGCCGCTGAGTCCCTTGGCAAAATAGTCGTTGGTCTCGCCCTCGAGCTTGAAGCTTACGCCGCTTACGAGGAATGCTCCGAAACTTTGTCCGGCACTGCCCTTAAACTTTATGTTGATGGTTGAGTCGGGTAGTCCGTCGTATCCGTACTTCCCGGCAATCATTCCGCTGAGCATCGTTCCAACGGCGCGGTCGGTGTTCTTTATGGCGTAATCGAGGTTTACCTCCTCTTTTTCCTCTATGGCTTTCTGCGCCGAGCGTATTATCTGACGGTCGAGTATGTTGCCGAGGTCGTGAATCTGTGCCGTGGTGTGATACAGCGAGCAGTTGCCGCTCTCACGGTTGAGCAGACGTGTGAAGTCGAGCATAGACGGCTTGCTGCCCTTCTCGGTTTCTTTCCTGACAATCAGTTCGGTGTGTCCTACTATGTCGTCGAGTCTGGTGTATCCCATTTCAGCCAGATACTCGCGCACCTCACGGGCAAGGAAGGTGAAATAGTTTACAAGATATTCATATTTTCCGATGAAGTTCTTGCGCAGTTCGGGGTTCTGTGTGGTTACGCCGAGCGGACAAGTGTTGAGGTTGCACTTGCGCATCATGACGCATCCGAGCACGATGAGTGCCAGCGTTCCGAAGCCGAACTCCTCGGCACCGAGCAGCGCCATGAGCACAACGTCGCGTCCAGTCTTAAGCTGTCCGTCCACCTGCAGGCGCACCTGACCGCGCAGTCCGTTCTTTACGAGCGTCTGCTGTGTCTCGCTTATGCCTATCTCGGGCGATATTCCGGCAAAGCGCATGCTCGATGCAGGCGATGCTCCCGTGCCTCCCTCGGCACCGGAGATGACTATCAGATCGGCCTTTGCCTTGGCTACGCCGGCTGCAATGGTGCCAACGCCGCTCTCGGCAACGAGCTTCACGCTTATGGCTGCCTTGGGGTTGACGTTCTTCAGGTCGAATATCAGCTGCGCAAGGTCCTCAATAGAATAGATGTCGTGGTGAGGCGGAGGCGAGATAAGCGATATGCCGGGTATAGAGTGGCGTGTCTTGGCTATAATCTCGTTCACCTTAAATCCGGGCAACTGGCCGCCTTCGCCGGGCTTTGCGCCTTGTGCCACCTTAATCTGAAGTTCTTCTGCGTTGACAAGATATTCGGTTGTTACGCCGAAACGGCCTGAAGCAATCTGCTTGGTCTTGCTCGACAGCGATATGCCGTCGTATTTTGAGTGGAAGCGCTCGTTGTCCTCGCCGCCCTCGCCCGTGTTAGAACGTGCGCCGAGCTTGTTCATAGCCAGAGCTATGGCCTCGTGTGCCTCGCGGCTCAACGCACCGAAGCTCATTGCTCCTACGACAAAATGCTTGACTATGCTCTCAACAGGCTCCACCTTGTCTATGTCTATCGGATTGCGTTTGAAGTCGAGGAAATCGCGTATGAATATAGGCGCATCTTTCTCATCTACAAGACGCGTAAACTCTTTATATTTCTTATAGCTGCCCATGCGCGTGGCAAGCTGTAGGGTTGATATGGTCTCAGGGTTCCACGCATGCTTTATTCCGTCCTTGCGATAGTGGAAAAGTCCCTGGTTGGGCAGGAAGTCGGTGCATACCGTCTTTGCGAATCCGGCGTCGTGCATGGCTATGGCGTCGCGCGCGATAGTCTCAAGTCCGATGCCACCTATGGTCGATGTCTCCGTGCCGAAATAGGTCTTCAGCAGACTCTCCGACAGTCCGATGCTCTCAAATATTTTTGCTCCGCGGTATGAACGGATGGTTGATATGCCCATCTTTGCCATTATCTTGAGCAGGGCTTTCTTCACGGCCTTGATATAGTTGGCCTCGGCTGTCTCATAGTTTTCCTGCACCTTGCCGCGCTTAACGAGATCGTCGAGTATGGCGAACGTCATGTACGGGCACAGAGCAGAGGCTCCGTAACCGAGCAGCAGGGCTGCGTGCATGGTCTCGCGTATCTCGCCGCTCTCAACGATAAGTGCCGTCTGAACGCGCTTGCCCACTGATATCAGATAGTGGTGAACGGCACTCACAGCCAGCAGCGACGGTATGGCAGCATGAGTCTCGTCGATGTCGCGGTCGGTAAGTATGATATAGTTGTAGCCGTCGTCAACGCTGCGCTCTGCCTGCTTGCACAGACTGTCGAGGGCCTCGCGCAGTCCGTCTTCTCCCTTTGCGCACTCGAAGAGTATCGGCAGCTTCACGGTGTTGAAGCCTTTGTAGCGTATGTTGCACAGAATGTCGAGCTGGGTGTTGTTAAGTATCGGGTGAGGCAGGCGCACCATCTTGCAGTTTGTCTCGTCAGGAATAAGTATTCCGGTGCCCACACGGCCGATATACTCTGTCAGCGACATTACGAGATTCTCGCGTATAGAGTCGATGGCGGGGTTGGTAACCTGTGCAAACTGCTGTCGGAAGTAGTCGAAGAACACCTGCGGACGGTCGCTCAGCACCGCAAGAGGCGTGTCGTTGCCCATTGACGCGGTGGGCTCCTGACCGTTGACACACATTGGTATTATGGTGTTTTCGATGTCTTCCTCGCCAAAACCGAACATAAGTTCGCGGCGCACAAGATTGTCAACGGCGTTGCTCACCTTACGTCCGCTCTTCAGCTTTTCGAGCTGTATGCGGTTGGTCGACAGCCACTGGCGGTACGGATGTTCTGCTGCCAGACGCTCCTTTATTTCTCCGTCATAATATATTTTGCCTTCCTGCGTGTCAATGAGCAGTATCTTGCCCGGCTGCAGGCGGCCTTTCTCGGCTATCTCAGACGGTTCGAAGTCCATGACGCCCACCTCTGACGCCACAACCATCATGTCGTTGCGGGTTATGGTGTAGCGTGCCGGACGCAGGCCGTTGCGGTCGAGCATTCCGCCGGCATAGCGGCCGTCGCTGAAGAGCAGCGCCGCCGGACCGTCCCACGGCTCCATCAGTATTGAGTGATACTCGTAGAAGGCTTTCAGGTCTTCTGATATAGGGTTCTTGTCGTTGAAGCTCTCGGGCATCATAAGCGCCATGGCATGTGGCAACGACAGACCGCTCATGACGAAAAACTCGAACACATTGTCGAGACTTGCCGAGTCGCTCATGCCCGGCTGTATTATCGGTGATATGTCTTTTATGCTTCCCAGCGTCTCAGAACTAAGCACACTCTCGCGCGCCTGCATCCATCCACGGTTTCCGCGTATGGTGTTTATCTCGCCGTTGTGGCACAACAGGCGGAACGGCTGAGCCAGGCTCCATGTAGGAAATGTGTTAGTAGAAAAGCGAGAATGGACAAGAGCCAGTCCGCTGGTAAAGTAGTTGTTTGTCAGGTCGGGAAAATACTGGCGCAGCTGGAGGCTCGACAGCATACCCTTATATATAATGTTCTTGCTCGACAGCGAGCAGATGTAGAAGTCTTTGTTCTTAACACGGCGCTCAATGCGCTTGCGGATAAGATACAGCGTGCGCTCGAAATAAGGCACACAGTTGTCTGTAACGCCGGTAACAAACAGCTGCTTAATGTCAGGCTCGCTAGCCAGTGCCGTCTCGCCGAGGCAGTCGGGATTTGTCGGAACGTTGCGCAGGTGCATAAGCGACAGCCCCTCGCGCTCTATCTCCTCAATCATTATGCTCAGTATGTCCTGCTGCTGAGCCTCATCCTTAGGCAGGAAGACGAGTCCCGTTCCGTATTTTCCCTTTTCCGGAACCGGTATTCCCTGCAAGAGAATAAACTCATGAGGTATCTGCAACATTATTCCGGCTCCGTCGCCTGTCTTGTTGTCGGCACCCTCGGCACCGCGGTGTCGCATGTTCTCGAGCACCTTCAGGGCGTTGTCAACAAGTTCATGGCTCTTGTTTCCATGTATGTTGACAACCATGCCCACGCCGCATGCGTCATGCTCGTATTCCGCATTATACAATCCTTTTCCCATAATTAATTGCCTTTAAGTTAATCTAAAAAACTAAATACTTAGCAAAGTGTTTGCAAAAATACAAAAATACTTTCTTTCTGAGAACATTTATTCAAAATAAATTCGACATTTTTTCATCAATAAATTTACAACACTTACAATTAGGCGAAATAACACCCATAAATCAAGCATCTGTTAAGCAAAATTCAGAATATTCATTACAAGTTGGAATAAAACCTCAAAAAGTACATTTATGCAAAATGCTTTCAATAAAGAAAGCACGGCAACCTGATGATAAATGAAAAATAAAATTGATGCCACTATAAGCAATTTGTAATAAAAATAAGGAAACAAAATTGGTTCATTTTGGTTCAAATCATTCTTTGCATCAATTTTTTTATAAAAAAATTAATATTTTTGCAGACACTAAACGTCAATAAGACAAACTAAATGGATACAAAATACACCGAAATAGAGTGCCTTAAACTTGAAATTGAAAAGAGGATGGGTAAGCCGTTGAAATCGCCGACCGACTTCAATCAACTTTCGCTGAGACTACAAAAGGAACTGAAAGAAGAGATAAGCATCTCTACAATAAAGCGAATATGGGGATACGTAGAGGCAAAGCACAACACACGATACACCACCTTATCAATACTCAGCCGCTTTATAGGATACATCGACTGGTATGACTTCTGTTTGTCGCTAAGACGTAGAAACATCATGGAACGCGACGCCATGCCGGAAAAACAGATCCGCACAGCAAGCCTTAAGACGGGCGACAAAATAGAACTGGGATGGGCTCCCGACTGCACTTGCGAGATAGAATACATAGGCGACAGCTGCTTCCGCGTGGAGGAATCGTCAAACAACAAACTCTGCAAAGGCGACACTTTCAAGACACTTATATTCAATCTGAACAAACCGCTGTACGTGTCGGAACTAGAACACGGCGACAGCAAGCAGTGTACTTACATAACAGGAAAGGACAACGGACTGACAACTCTGCAACTTACAATCGGACAGTCAGACGCCAAGGCAAAATAACAACCTGTAAGTCAAAACCGCGCAAAAGCAGCGACTGCATAACACGGACATACAAACGATTAATACGTTCTGAACCGTTATGAACCAAACTGCATGCGCATTATCTTTATATTTATTTATATTTTTGCAGAACAAGAGACGAATAAATGTCAAATACAGAACAAAAAACAACACATGAACGTAAAAAAGATATAGAGGTTAATAAATTTAGGAAATGTTTTTTAATAGTTTAGTAAGACTTGTTTTAACCGATGTTCTTTAGACCGTGAGGCCTGAGGAACATCTTTTTTATGTACCTACGCAACGGCCGGACAACAACGGCGCACATAATAACCAGGATCTTGTTTATCGTCTTGTAACATTATTATATAATAATAGGTGCAACTGCAGCGCACAAAGGCAAGCCTGAGTAAACATAAAGCAGGAAAAAGCCAGCTTGAAGTCAACCAAATTGGTTCTTCCGCAATTTAGTTGAAATAGTCTCTTTGCGTTATGTTATAAATGTTATAAGATGGTGTTTAGTGAACTAGGCTTCAACTAAATTGCGGAAGAACCACAAAATTCAGGAAAGGTCAACGGCAAAACAACGCAAAAAGATTTTCGGAAGAAACTCGTCACTCGTCACACAGGCGCATAACATTCTGACAGACAAGTCGTTACGGTGTGACGAGTTGAAACTACGACTCGTCACACCAACGGCAGAGAAACCCGAATGTGACGAGTCCGGCAGACAACTCATCACGCCATAAGGCATTGACAATCAGCGCAATAGACAGGAATGTGACGAGTGATGAGTTTTTGCCGAAACATTTTCGGCATTCTTCACCTGCTTATCCGTGTGCATTTCGACCTGCAACAAACTACAGACGACAATAGCTGTACAGATAACCGGAAAACATAATACGGACGAGAGCGGCTATGCTTTTACGGAATCAAGACAGCATATACGGCACAACGGGCAATTTTACGTCAAGCGGTTAATTTATAAAAGCTGCCCTTTCGCACGACAAAAGGACACATTTCGGCATGCAAAAGCTGGCATATTGAAACATGAAAGGACACATACCGCAATGCGGCAATATAGCTCACTGAAAATAAAAAAACTGATAAACGGGGACTAAAAAGGCACGGAACAAAACGCATCAGCAGACGTAAGGGCATAAAAAAAGGACTCCGCTGAGTCCCTGTCTTTTGTTAACCTTAAATCTAATACTATGAAAAACACAGTGCAAAGATATGAAAGTTTTAACCAAATTGATATCTAAATATGATAAAATATTTACAAATAGGCAGTTTTATTGACATAAATCAACAAAACTGCCTATTAAAATCAATTATTTCTTATAGTTTTTCAAACCAGTGTTGAGGAAGTCGGTGTAATGGCCGATATTCTCGTCATAGCTGTAAGAACCTGCAACAGGCATACCCTTGTTGTCGAGAATAACATAGAACGGCTGTGCATTTGCACCGAACTTGCTGCGCTGCAGATAGCTCCACTTGTCGCCTACGGTGCGGAGCTTGCGCTTACGTCCGTTCTCAACCACCTCGATAGGCTTGTCAAGCGGCTGCTTGTCGTCTACATAAAGTGAGATGAGGATGAAGTCGTTGTTGAGCTTGTCGGCTACCTGAGGATCGGTCCATACGGCTGCCTCCATCTTACGGCAGTTGACACATCCGAATCCTGTGAAGTCAACAACAACAGGCTTGCCCTCAGCTGCAGCTGCTGCCATGCCCTGCTCGTAGTCCTTATACTTAGGCTCAACTTCGTTGTGATAGAGGTTGAAGTCCTGAGTGTTGATAGGAGGAGCAAATGCGCTGACTGCCTTACAGGGAGCACCCCAGAGGCCCGGGATAAGATATACTGTGAACGCAAGCGAAATCATACCGAGCACGATGCACGGAACAGGCATTGCGTCTGTATTGCCCTGGTCGCTCGGGAACTTGAGCTTGCCGATAAGGTAGAGGCCGAGCATGCCGAAGATGATGATCCAGAGAGCGAGGAACACTTCGCGGTCGAGCAGTCCCCAACCGTAAGCGAGGTCGGCTACAGAGAAGAACTTGAGGGCGAAAGCCAGCTCAATGAATCCGAGCACGATCTTGATGGTGTTCATCCAGCTGCCTGACTTAGGAGCCTGCTTGAGCCATGTGGGGAACAGGGCGAAGAGTGTGAACGGCAGAGCCAGTGCGATGGCGAAGCCGAGCATACCGATGGCAGGACCTGCGATGCTGCCAGATGTGCTGACCTCAACGAGCAGGAAGCCGATGATAGGACCTGTACATGAGAACGAAACGAGTGTAAGCGTGAACGCCATGAGGAAGATGCTCAGCATACCGCTCGTTGACGATGCCTTGTTGTCAACCTTGTTTGTCCATGATGAAGGCAGAGTGAGCTCGAACCAGCCGAAGAACGACAGGGCAAACACTACCAGCAACAGGCAGAAGAATATGTTGAACACGGCGTTGGTGGCCAGCGCGTTGAGCGAGCTTGCACCGAAGATAGCCGTGATGGCAAGTCCGAGGGCAAGGTAGATAACGATGATAGAGATACCATAGGTTATGGCGTCGCGTATACCCTTCTTCTTATCCTTTGTACGCTTCAGGAAGAAGCTTACGGTCATAGGTATGATAGGCCATACGCAAGGAGTGAACAGAGCCACGAAGCCTCCGACAAGTCCCATCAGGAAGATATATATCCAAGAGCGGCTTGAACCTGTGTCGCCGCCGTTGAAGTTCTGCAGTTCGTCAATAACAGGCTTCCAGAGGTCGCCCTGTGCGTTTACAGCGGCTGTGTCAGTCTGCAGCGAGTCGGCTCCTGCCATTGCTGCTGCGGCTGTTGTGTCTGTAGCCTCAGCCTCGGTAGTTTCCTCTGCTTCAGGAGCGTCGGCAGGTCCTTCGCCGTTGAATGCGAACTCAACCTGTGTGGGCGGGATACAGTTTTCGTCGTTGCATGCGCCATACTCAAGATATCCGCTTACTTTGTATGTCTTGCCGACAATCTTGAATTTCTGCACGAAAGTAACGCTGTTTTCGAAGTAGCGCAGGTTCATGCCGAACATTTTGTCAAACTGGCTTATCTCCTTTCCTCTGTGCGAGAGTTTGCCGGCAGCCTTAACGCCTTCGGCCTTCTCTGTGTGCAGAGTGGCAGAAATAGGACCGTCAGCAGGCAGTCCGGTTGAATACACGTGCCATCCTTTGTCTATCCGCCCTGTAAAAATAACTTCAAGCTCTGTGGGCGACACTTTTTTCTGGCTCACCTTAAAGTGAACCGGGTCTTGCATCTGTGCTGCAACGGCCAGTGTGAACATGGCGAGCAGCGCTGTCAGGAATGTTGTTTTTAAAAGTTTCATTATTTTTTCTGGGTTTTATGTGTCATTATATCAAGCACGAATCGGTCTGTCTCGTCCATGCCTCTCTTGCCTATTTCTGTAAGGTTGCGTATGCTCTGGTCTACGTCGTCGTCGATGATGCCCTCTACCGAGGTTACATGCTTGTTCTGTATGGCGAGCATGGCGCTCATCACTGCCGTGCTCACGCCTGTAGTAAGCTTTAGCGCGCAGCTTGGCTTAGCGCCGTCACATATCATGCCCGTGAGGTTGGCTATCATGTTCTTCACGGCATACGACAGCTGCTCATAGCTGCCTCCCATAAGGTAAGTTATACCGCAGCTGCTGCCCGTGCTGGCAACCACGCATCCGCAGAGGGCTGAAAGTGAGCCCAGATGCTGCTTGATGTATATGGCAGTAAGGTTGCTTATGATGAGGGCGCGTATTGTTTCTTCTTCAGTGTTATGGTTTTCGGCTGCAAACACTACCACCGGCATGGTGGTGCAGATGCCCTGGTTGCCGCTGCCGCTGTTGCTCATCACGGGCACCATGGCGCCGGCCATACGTGCGTCGCAGGCGCAGCTTGTGGCCGAAAGTATCTTTGAGAATATGCTGTCGCCCATTATGCCCTTGCCCAGCGGGCTGCACATGGTCTTGCCCAGCGTGTGGCCGTAGTTCTCGCGCAGGCCTGCTGCTGCGGCAGTCTCGTCCATGCGCTTGGCGTCGAGGATAAACTTCAGCTCCTCGATGTCGGTCTCGGTGGCAAACTCGTAGACCTTGCGCAGAGTGAGTTCCACTTCAACCTGCTTTGCCTCTTCTTCTCTCGGGGCCATATTGTCGAGCATCACGTCGACATCCTTGCGCAGATAAACGAAGTTGGTGTGCATGTGCATGATTCTTGCCTCGGCCTCATGACCGCCGGCGCTGCACTTCACGGCTATATAAAGCTTGTCGGGCGCATCCTCCTTCAGGCTTATGTGTATTCTGTCTTCGGCGATATACGCCTTGCCGCGCTCAACGGCCTCCTTGTTGCTGTCCTGCAGCACTTCGAGCTCAAGCTCCGGACGGCCTACTATGGCACCAAGAGCCACGGCTATGGGCAGGCCGATCATGCCTGTTCCCGGTATGCCCACTCCCATTGCGTTTTTCAAGATGTTGGCACTAAGCTCTATGTCTATGCTCTCAGGAAGAGTCCCGAGCAGCTCTCTGGCCTTTGCCACACAAAGAGCTACGGCTATAGGCTCTGTGCAGCCTATTGCCGGCAAAACCTGACTGTGAATCAGGGCTATAATAGATTTTCTTTCTTCTGTTGACAACATTGCTAAGATTTTTAGGTTATACTTACAAGCTGCGAAGTTACAAATTTAAGTGGAAAAAATTTATTTTTAACAAGGAAAATTACGCAAATGTTACAAAAAAGTTGGGCTGCAACACGTCTGCGCCACTAAAACTGCTTACATTTTGTAAACTTTAAGCATAAAAATACATTTTCAGACGGAATGCTCACGCCAACTGTAAGCCGGCAACACCCGGCACAGACACCGGCAAGGCGTTTTGCAAAAGGCCACGTTTCGGACTATGAAAGGTGGTCTTTCATCATGCAAAAGACCATGTTTTGCAAGGCAAAAGGGCACGTTTTGCGACACGTCTGCTAACACGCTGACAATCAGAAGGATAACAATATGTAAGCTGTCCGCCCGTACCACAGCATCTGACGGCTTTTGCAGCACGACAGAATACAGACCGGCATGATAAAAACATGACAGAAGCGGCGCGCCCGGAGCCACGCCCGAAACACGCCGACGAGACGGCACAGAGAACAAAATTTAGCACGACTGGAGGCAAGAACTAACTATTTTTAGCACTAAAAAGTTGTTGATTTGAAAAATAAAGCCTACCTTTGCCAACAAGAATAAAATGAATTAACATAAGGAAAGGCAAGATCAAGGATTCCGACATTGAGAAACATGCCGGAATCTTTCGTTTTGTCTGTCCCAAAAATAATAATAATCTTTAAAACCAATAAATTATGGCTTACATGTCACAAGAAGGCTACGACAAGTTAGTGGCCGAACTAAAACATTTGGAAAGTGTCGAACGTCCCAAGGCGTCAGCGGCAATTGCAGAGGCCAGAGACAAAGGCGACCTGAGCGAAAATTCAGAATATGATGCAGCTAAGGAGGCACAGGCACATCTTGAAGACAAGATCAACAGGATTAAGCTTGCTATCTCTGAAGCCAAAATTGTTGACACATCGCGCCTGAGCACAGACTGCGTGCAGATTCTGTCAAAAGTGGAAATGACCAACCTGGCAAACAACGCCAAGATGAGCTACACCATCGTGAGCGAGAGCGAGGCAAACCTGCGCGAAGGCAAAATCTCGATAAAGACACCTATTGCACAGGGACTGCTCAACAAGAAGGTAGGCGACGAGGTTGAAATAAAGATACCACGCGGAACCATAAAGCTGCGCATAGAAAAGATTACCGTAGAATAAAGCTCATGAGATACAGCTGTCATGAGGCTTTAAGGCAGGCAAGCCGAAGACTCCTGACACTGAAGCCTCATCACACACGACATCCATAAGCCCTAAGGACCTTACATACAATAATATAAAAACATAACATCATGGATATTTTCTCAAAAATAGCTGCAGGCGAAATACCCAGCTACAAATGCGCCGAAAACGACAAGTTCTACGCATTTCTCGACATCAACCCGCTTGCAAAGGGACATACGCTGGTGATACCGCGCCGCGAGGTTGACTACTTCTTCGACCTCAACGACGACGAGATAGCCGAAATGATGGTGTTTGCAAAGAAAGTGGCCGTAGCTATAAAGAAGGCATTCCCGTGCCGCAAGGTGGGCATGGCCGTGCTCGGACTCGAAGTGGCACACGCACACATACACCTCGTGCCCATGCAGACAGAGAAAGACATGCTCTTCTCTAACCCCAAGCTGAAACTTACAGAGCAGGAGTTTAAAGAAGCAGCAGACAAGATATATGCCGCTTTCTGCGAGTAATACGTCAGAAACATGAAGCCACGAAGGCGGCACAAGAAAAAAAGAGTGAGGAGCGCAGGCACAAACAAAGCCGGGCGCTCCTCACTCTTTTTATACATAATAGGCGGCAGGGCTAAATAAACTCGTCGCCATACTTTACCTGCACCTCATTGATATACTTGCGTATAAGCGCCGACGAATCCTCCTTCTTGCATATAAGCAGCACGTTGCCCTTCTCGGCCACGATATATCCATCGAGCCCGTTTATTATGCCCATATGGTCGTCAGGCAGCTTAATGATGTTGTTGCGGCTGTCGTCGGCTATAACGCGCGAGCCGATAACCACGTTGTCGCCCTCGCCCTTGCTCATGCTCTCATATATAGAGTGCCACATGCCAAGGTCGGCCCAGCCGAAGTCGCATATCATCACATACACATTCTCGTTGTGCTCAAGTATGCCGTAGTCTATCGACAGGTTGGGATACGACGGAAAGTTCTCCCTAACAAACTCAAGCTCGCGCTCCATGCTGTATTCAGCCCCCGAAGCCTCAAGCTTTCTCAGCACAGGAGGGAATATGCGCTTAAGACACTCGCAGAGATAATTAACGTTAGAAAGAAACAGCCCTGTGTTCCAGTAGAACTCGCCGCTCTCCATGAACATTCGCGCAAAGTCGCGGTCGGGCTTCTCCGTAAACGACTTAACCTTAAACACATCGTCGCGCTCAGAAGGCTCGCCCGTCTGTATGTAGCCATAGCCGGGCTCAGGTCTCGTAGGCCTTACGCCCATTGTCAGCAGGCAGTCGTGGCTGCCGACAAAGTCGAGACCGTTGATAACGTCAGTCTTGAACACATCCTCCTTGAACACAGCCTGGTCCGACGGCACCACCACGAGACGCGCGTCGCGGTCGGCCCTATGCAGGATGCGGTATGTAGCCCAGGCCACGCTCGGAGCCGTGTTCCTGAAGATAGGCTCACTGAGGATATGCTCCTCGGGCAGCTCTGGCAGCTGCTCCCTCACCAGGTCGTGATAGATGTGGTTTGTACTGATATAAATATTTTCAGAAGGAATAAATCCGGCCATGCGGTCGTAAGTCTGCTGAAGAAGCGTGCGTCCTGTCGAAAAGAAATCCAAGAACTGCTTAGGACGGTCTTCGCGGCTGCAAGGCCACAGGCGGCGTCCTTTGCCGCCGGCCAAAATAAGACAATAATTGTTTTTATTCACACTCATTGTATTTACAGATTGTTTTACGAATACGAAGATAAGCATTATTGTCTGTATAACCAATTATTTTAAGTTTTTTCAATTAAAAATTTGTCAATTCAGAATTTATATTTATCTTTGCAGCCGAAAAGAAGCCCAGATGGCGGAATCGGTAGACGCGCTGGTCTCAAACACCAGTGGGGCAACCCGTGCCGGTTCGACCCCGGCTCTGGGTACAAGATAAAAGGATAAGTTGTTTATTATTAACTACTTATCCTTTTTCTGCTTTTAAAAATGTTCCCGTTTTGTTCCCAGACAGGATTCTATAATGGAGAATTGAATACGAATAAAAGAAAATAAAGGTATATGAAAAGTAAGGTACTACACATTATTATTATTGCATTATGTGCTATGTCTGTTTCTTCGTGTTCAAAAGATGAATCAGAGAAACGAATAGAATTCGCTAAAATTGTTGAATCGCGTACAAGTCAAGACCTGTTGAATGATTTGTATGTAGGCAGCGATGCGGATGTAGAAGCCATTGCACGAATTATGAATGTAACACCTTCTTCCATAGAGCGAATCCGAGAAGGGAAAACAGATCCTACCCCACAATTTGAAGAGCGCATACGTGAAATGTCATTGTATTACATGCAAAATGACCAATCATTCTCAAAATTGCAATCAATTGTTGATCCAGAATACGGTTGGTATGACTCTATACTTAATTTTCCATTCCATCATCCATGGTGGTTTTGGACTATTAATACAACATTATTAGTAATATTGATTTTTGTCACAATTTTGGCGTTTATGGATATTTTGGGCGTTTGGGAGGTTCTTGTAACATATTGCAGCACTGCTCTTCTTGAGTTATTAGTTTTTCTAATTGCATGGATTGCAAGTCTAATTTGTTCTCCTGACGCTATGCAAGATTCATATGTGGATTCAATTAATCCAGCAATTGAACAAATAAAATGAATCGATATACCTTGTTGATTTTTGCATTCTTATCCTTACTAATGACATCATGCAAGGATAAAAATGCTGTAGCTTTAAAAGAAAAGCTACAGTCGGAATATGCACAATTCGACAAAGTGGCACATCTGTCATCGGGCAGCAAAGTGCAGTATATGCAAATGGAGAAATCCATCAATCAACAGTACATCAAAGACCTTGATTCTCTCGTAAACACTGCATTTCTCAGACAATTAGAGCGGTTTGAAGATGAAGAATTAGGTGTATTATCAAGTTACAAGAATATGCTCTCATGGCTTTTTAAGAGAAAACAGTCTTGGGATGATGCGATGATTGTTATGTCGAACAAATATTTTAACCCCCTTGATATAAGCCAAGAGCAACATGCTTTATACTTGAAATATGTAAAAGACATAAAAGAAATACGTCAGCGGTTTCTTTCAGTCAAAGGACTGCCATCATACACTCAAATAGAGTTGCCTTCAGAAACAATTACTCTCGATGCATTCTCCAATCATTCCAGGAATAATCTGGCTATTGAGTTCGGAACAGAACTATTCGGATGGTTTCTTGGGTTTGTATTAGTTCAAATAATCTTGCTATTTGTTGACAAAATAGCCGGACCATGGGGATGTTTAATAGATGTTATTGTATTTATTATCATAATTGTCGTTTCTGTTTTCATGTCAAGTTCAAATGATAATAAATTAATAGAGAGTTTGGAAAAACAGCATAAACAAACAATCATATATGACTATAAAACACTTTTAAAATCATTAAATAACAATACAGCAAAATTCTATGAAAACCTTTAAGTTCATATACATAGCTTTAATGATCTTTTGCCCGCTTATTATGTGTTCATGCAAAAAGTCGTGGAAAGAGGTTGTTGAAAAAATCGCAACGGAAACTACAGAAAAAACTACAAAGGGAATTGCTAAAGAAGCATCTGAGAAAACATTAAAGACCTTAACAAAGAAAGAGTTACGGTCGATTGATTGGAAAGACTTAATGAAATTGATTAGAAAAGAAAACATCAATCTTGCAGATGCATTGTCAAGTTTGGACGGATCTTTCCAAAGAAAAATTGGTAAAGCCATTCAATCTGACTATGACTTTTATTCAGCATTTATATCATCTAATAGCCTATTAGATGAATTTTCTTTATTCACAAAGAATGCCCCTAAAGCAGCTGGCAATATAGACATATTCAAATACTTTGCGAAATGTCGAGATTTGGAAAGACGCTTTGGCGTACATAATGCTTTAGGGAATATTGGAATTAAAGAAGAAATGGGCGTCATAAAGTTTTTCAACAAAACTGATAATACTGTAATTGGCACATTTCGTGATGGAATTTTTCAAATAAAAGAACCGTTTAATGCTGGAAAAAAATTTCTTGGGCAAAATTCGATTTTGAGAAAGACGCTTATACCTAATGCTGTTTATAAGATTAAGGGAATAAATGGTATGACTTATCTTTATCACATTGACGATTTAGGACGTTTCTCTAAAATTGAGGCTACAGGAATAGATGCCAATGAATTGGTGTCAAATGTAATGTTAGCAAAAGAGAATATAAATCTTGGTACAGACTGGGCAAGAAAACTTAGAACAGTCAGACAAACATCCAAGGGCAACGATATTGACGCAACAATCATTCTAAAATATACTGATGATGAAACAACGCCATTAGCTGTTAAGGCAGATATAAAAACAAATAACAAGCAAATTATTTCTGAGTCTTTTGAAAACCTTGATTATTTAGCAAAAAACACATTTACAACAGCGGAAAATGCTTTTATACTTAATAAATTTTCAGCGAAAGTTGGGCTTTCTGCGAAGAAAAAGGCTGATTTATTAGGAGAAATGGGACAAGATGAGGAATTAGCAAAGCTTATTCATTCTAACCCTGAATTGAATATAAGAAGATGGTTGAATACAAGAAATCATGTTGATAAAAGTAAGGTAGCTCGTACAGCCAATGGCCGTATGGTACCGAATGGACAAGTATATGCAGGTAATGTTTATTACTTCAATCCACATCTTAATTCGGCTCTTATGGCACGTCTTAAAAAGTGTGGGACAATAAATCTAAAGAAATTTGGATCATTAACGTATGATGATCTTATCAAGTTAGACAAACTTTACCCTAACGGAGTGCCTTTCACCAAAGAAGGATATCCTGATTTCTCGAAGGTGGCTTTCAAGGATAAAAATGGCCAGACCCTTCGAATCAATATAGGTACCTTATCTGGTGATAGCCAAAAAGATATCAATACAGCAGAAACACTATTCCAGAAAATGGGATATCCATGGAAAAGTGGTTATACGTGGCATCACGTAGAAAACAGCACAACATTAATTCGTGTACCTTCTGCTGTACATCAACTTATTGACCATGCTGGGGGAATGAGTACTCTTGTTGCCGAACAAACGATTAAACAAGCCGCATAGAATAGATATGAAAAATAATTTTTTCATTCCGTTCAAAGGGAAGAACTATGAATGTGGTGTTGGCACAAAAAAGAAAAAAATTCTTATAATTGGTGCTAGCTTTTATTGCCCATTTATTAACGGTAATGACGATTGCAAAAAATGTACCGACATAAATCTAAAGGATTCAGGTCCTTATGATAAAGAATGCAAAATATACAAGTCAAAAGGAAAAACACTTCACAATGAGCCAACTTATAGTATAAAAGATGAAACAACTACTTATAAAAGGTTTGCAACAAGTATAAGCAAATTTGTCGGAACCGATGACTACGAAAAGATCTGGTCTCATTTATCATTCACAAACTATGTCCAATTCATCTTACCTGTAGAAGAAGGGAAAAAATACCGAGAAACAAAAGAGTCAGACCTATCTCCAAGAGACTTCAATGCCTTTTTGGACGTAGTTACCGAATTAAAGCCTGATATTGTTATTGTATGGGGATGTGTTGTAAATACTCCAATTAAAAATAACAAATATCTGATAGATAAAAAGGAACTAATCAAAACTGATGGATATGTGTGTCATTTAAGTATCCCCAATATAGATCATAAAATATGTATTATTAATTCTTATCATCCGAGTTCTAAACATTATTGGTATAATAATTTAAAAATATTCCAAGACTATCTATCGAAACAATTAATGCTCTAATCTAAACATAAATCAATTAGATTAAACATTTTTCCTCTCATTATTAAACCAATACACATCCCGTATCGAAATATCATGGTTAAGATATGACCGACTGATTTCGGTCGAAAGCGTATAAACCGGATAGTCGGCAACCTTGAAATGCCAGTAGATGCCTCTGTTGTCGGGATAAATTCTACAGTTATGCCGTTCGCAGAAAAGGTGTTTACCCTCGGCTGTATAAAGGAAATAGTTGGTAGCCGCTTTCTGTAATTCCACATTATTCTCTTAAAGTTCACGTATTTTTACGACAAGTTATTCCTGCTGTTTCTGTTTGGATTCATAGGCAGAAATATTCATTTCACACCATGTGCCAATTTTGAAATATTCATTGGTACTGCTAATATATTATCGTATTGCGTCTACTACAAAAGGCAAGCCGTGGGTTCTTTTTGTTATTTTAGAAATGTAAATATACAAAAAAGGAGCGATTCTTGTTATTCAATCGCTCCTTTTCTTAGGTTATGTTTAATAATAGTATAAAATTATGCTGTTGTCATTATTTATTCTCGCCAATCTCAAACGGCTTCGTTGCCGTGGCGTTGCCGTACTGGATATAGAGCTGATATTTACCCGGCTTCATGTCGGTAACGTCTATAAGATATGGTGCAATATACTTCACAGCCTTAACCACTCGCTCCTTGCTGTCGAAGATCACCACCTTTGCCGGATCCTGCGTAGGCAGAGTGAGTCGGATGCCCGAATTGTTAGGATTGAACGTAACGCGGGCCTCTTCAAGAGCGTTGGCATAGTTGACGGGCAGCTCCGTGATGTCCTTCGGAGAGAACCTTACCATCACCCTCAGCGGCGCTCCCTTCACACCGTCCGGTCTTACATATACAGGAATCTCCGTACCGGGTTCCACCTGCATCATGTTAAGTTCTACGTTGAGCGAGCCGTTGTTTGAAGCATCCATGCCCAGCGTGGTATTCTCGAACACGAAGGTTACTTCCACGGGCTTGTTGTCAGGATTGTCAGCCGAACGGGCCACACCCATAATATAGCCTTTGTTCTTAACGACGTTGTCTGTCTGCATCTTCACCCACGCTGTCTTGCCCGGCTGCTCTGCACGCGAGCGTGTGCTGTATTCGCATATATAGAATGCCTTCTTAGAGTCATTCAGGCTATAGCCCAATGAGTTGAGGTCGCTTATCTTTGAAAGGCTCACGTTGGCCGGGAACGATATAAAGTTCCACTCACCCGGCTTGAATGTATATTTCAGTATAAGCTTCTTAACCGTTACAAAGCCTTTGTCGACCACCACCTGTCCGCGTGATTCCGGATCGGCATACACTGTCAGCTGGTCTATCTCGTCACCATCGTTCAGGACAAGCTTTCCGTCTTTTGCCACAGTCTTATTATTGCGCACATAGAAGCGGCACTTAGTTATAGGCGAGGTAAGATATTCATCTGTACCTGGCTGCACGGCCGTAACCTCTATATATGCCGACTTATCCACCGGTATGGTATGAACGTTCAGAACATTTCCCTCTATGGTTGCATATTCGCTTCCGGCTGTTATATAATAGAGCCCGGTGCCGCCAGAAGTGAACCCTGCGTCAAGCGTATGTGTAAACGGCTTGTTATAGGCCAATATGTCAGTTTCAGGCCATGTGGCTTCCTGGGGTTTATAGTCGCCATGCTTAAGATAAAGGCGTCCCATGGGATAATTCATATGTGCGCCCGAATTGTCGCCGGAGACAATCTCACCTTTCAGAAGTATGGTTGTCTCTCCTTCTATTGGCACATCATATTTGCGCAGATATGGACCGCTGTAGTCGGCCGGCTTATTACTTGTATTATTTTTTGCATACATAATATTGGACTCTTTGTCCGCACCGTTAACATTCAGCACGAAATTCACCCTACCCGCAGTTCTATCCTGCTGTACTCCGTAATATGTGAAAAGTCGCGAATATGGACTGTCAGCGGCAAAGTTGAACGTGAAACTTCCCCTTGCATGTGCGCTAAAACTTTTATTAAATCCTATATCGTCCACCTTGAGTGGCATCTGCCCCTCAACTCCTTTGTCGAATACAACATTTCCAAAACCAGTCGTAGCCGCATTCCACTTCACGTCCTGTCCTATCCACTGGAAACGCTCAACGCCATTGTCCTCTATAATTTCAGAGATAATTTTATTTCCGTCTGGGAGAATGAGCCTTACGCGATATGCATAGCGGTCTGCCGTGTCGAGCAGAGGCACATCGAAGTTGCGATTGAGCGAAGGTATGGGCAACAGATAATAATCGTCAACAAGATGCTTATAGCCTTCCTGCGACGTAGTATAACTTGCGTCACGAAGACTGAAACAAACAAGTTCCAGATTATTGAAGCCAGCGCTCCCACCATCGGCCTTCACCAATATCATACGCCCGGAAAGTCCGCCGTCGGGGCTTGCCACGATGCCTTTAAGCTCAAGGCTCTGAGCCTGTACTGACAGGCCGAGCCATGATAGGATTGAAACAATTATATATCTTGCTTTCATTATCTTACGTTTATTTTGTTTGTATAATCCTTGTTAGATGTGCGCACACGCACGATATATGTGCCTGAAGGCAACTGATGAGAGTAGCTGTCTGAAGACGTTGTCGTGTAGACGCATCGGCGTCCGGCTGTGTCGAACATTTCTATTACCGACTTGCCTGAGAGACCTTCTATGCGGCATGTGTTTCCGTCGATGCTTACCGAAGGCTTGCCGCCGGCAACCTGACCTACGCCAGTGGTCTCCTCATGTACACTAAGTACGAGTGCAAAGCGCGACTTGGCTTCATCAACATTATTGACGTCGAATTCATATCCGTTGCCGTCGAGCAGACTCCATCTCTGACCTGTTGACTTGTCAAGCAGTTCTGCCTTGTCGTTAAGACCATAGCCATAAGATTTTATTGCAGCTATACGGAACTTTCCTGTAGACGAGAGTCGCAAGTAAAGCGGTATCTCAACCTTCTTGCCCGGAAGCACGTTTACCGACAGGTTGCGGTTTCCGCAGACAGTGGCAATCTCGTTGGTCTTAGAGTTGAGTCCTCCCCACATCTTCACGGCATCCTCACCGAGAACAAATCCGGCAGAAGTTTCATCCTGCAGCTTCACCTCCGTGCGGTCGGCCAGCTTGTCTGAGTCGCCCTCATAGAGACCGATACGCAGCATCTTGCTTTCATGCAGCATGTAGTGGTCGAACACGCGGCGGCTTATGCTCGTATTCTTAGCCTCTGGCGTTATCACAAGACTCGCACCCGCCTGACGTGTCTGCACGAAGAACGGCTGGAACGGCATCAGCTTCTGAGTCTCGTCATAGTTCTCAACCATATCCCAGGCTGTATATGTGTCGCTTTCAGGATTATACTGGTAGAGATATTTCACCACCTCATCCTCATTCAGCACGACATTATGCTCCTTCGTAAGGTTTATGTTAGAAAGATACGGATTACCAATGAGGTTCCATCCTGCGTCAAACTCGCTCTCGCTCGGATAATATTCAAGCATATCTGCATAAGCTGCGTTGCCGTTGCTGAGCAAGCTGCCGAGAGATGTGTTCACTATACCCTCCGCACCTCCGTCAGAGTCAATCTTTATCTTAACGCCGTCGCTGAGCACACCCTGCAACAGCTTAGCCTTTACGCCAAACGACACGTATGGCGATGTAGCCTCTATCACATTCGCTCCGTCTTCATTGTCAGCCAGCGACAGCTCTACAATAGGCTCGAGCGCAACGTTGAGCTTAAGTTCGCTATTGTCGGTAACTCCCGAAAGCTTTATTGTAACAGGATTAACAGCCAGACTGTTAAGGTTGTCACGATTAATCGTCACAATGATATCCTGTTCTGCCGGACCGTTAAGGTCGAGTTCTGATATGTTTGCAGAAGCATATTCTGACTCAACTACAGACACCTGCACCTTGCTTGTCGGATTCTTGCTTATCACGCGGCTCTTTACAGTTATCTTATTGTTTACCTCACTTATAATTATTGTGTCGCCGTCAGCATGACCGTCAACCGACAGGTTTACCTTTACAGGATATTCACCCGCAGCACCGTCGTACATCAGCATCATCTCACATCCGTCATTAAGAGTTGTGCCGTCAACCTCAAACTTCATTCTGCCGTTATCCTGACTCGACATCGGAACAAACGTTGAGAATGGTTCTGTAGATCCTATCGGACGCAGAGCCAACGTAACCGCCGGTGCCGATTCTGCCTGCTGCATTGCGAAGCTTACTGTTGCCTTCTGGCCAGATGAGAACACCGACGCCTTGCTCATGGTCAACGTATAGAACGAGTTGCTCAGCGGCGTAAGCTCTGCATGGTCAGCATTTGCATAGTTATAAGGTGTTCCGTTCATCACGCCAATGCCGAAGCTTGCGCTTACTCCCTGCGGAGCTGCCACATGAACGGCCTGACCTGCCTCTGTATCCTGACTGTTCTGGCTGAACGTAGCAGTGGGGTGATATGGCATGTGAGAGAAGTCTTCGTTAGACGTTGTTCCATACAGAGTGAGCTGAGTGCCCGTAACAACATCATAAACTTTTCCGTCCTCGTTCGTATGATCCATATCGATGAACGACACCAGACCCGGCTCGTCAAGACGCGGATTGTTCAGCATATACTTGCGTATCTCGTCAGACGAGAGCGCACGGCTCCACAGCATCACCTGGTCTATTGCACCCTTAAACCACTTGTCGCCCTGATAGTTCTGTCCAAGAAGCAATGCCGAATTTATCTTAGCTGCAGCAATCTTGCCAGAGCTGAAAGACTCGGCACCGTTAAGATATACATGGAATCCTTCAGGAGTAACCACAAGTGCCACATGCATCCAGCGGCCTACATCCGTAGACTTGAAATAATGTGTGGTTGACCATCCGTAATATCCGTCATTCCAGTGGAAGCGCAGGTTTTTGTCTGCAATATGTATTCCGCAAACTCCACCGTTGCTGCCGCGGAAGAATATCAGAGGCTTAACGCTCTTGAGCATATCCTCGTTGTCCACACGCACCCATCCCATCATGGTGACATTGTTGAGTCCGTTAAGACTTCCGCTTATCTGAGACGACTGCACAGCAGCTCCGCCACTTGTAAATGTCATGGCCTTACCCGGATCCTGTGGCAGCATCTTGTTGTTCACAGTGATCACCAGCGGCACCATTGTACCGTTCTTGCTTTCGATGGTATCCTTAAGAGTCTTGCTACCTTTCAGCATTTCTACGTCAAGCTGCAACTTTGCCACAGCCTTGCCGTTGACGAACTTCATGTTATCAGCAACCTTGAACAGTCCTGTTCTCGAGCTGATTTCATAAATTCCTTCAGGCTCATTCATTCCGCCTACAAGGCGCGCATTTACATCATATGAAACATCGCTTTGATCATAAACGTCGATTTCGTTTCCTTCCCAATTTCCGGCGAGCGAAGGCTCTACCGCAGCCTTATTCTCAAGCACGGCAAGCATCTTGTCTGCCAGTCCGGCAGCTTTCACGCCTTTGGCAACAAGCGTCTTTCCGCTTTCGCCAGCCTCCATGTCGGCCACTTTCATCCACACCTTCTGGTCTTCATACAAGCCGCAGGCATAGAGCTGATACTGCTTTCCGCTATGCCATGACAGAGGCAGTTCTATATCAAGAGTCAGCTGACCGGCATCAGAGAACGGACGTATCTGGAACACCTCGGAAGCAGCAACATAATACTGAGTGTTGACACCCATGCTGTCCGGATGCAGGTTTGCATAACGATAGACACCAAATTCAGGCGACTGATCGCCCGAAGGCGTAAGATATATCGCAGTACCGTTGCCTGTTTCATAGGCTGTACGTCCCTGAGGAGTCTTCACCTCTGACTTGACTGCACCTACAGCCACCGGCATCTTCACATAAGAAGTAACGGCCTGAGTACGCGGAGCCATTCCTGCACGCGAGAAGAGCTCATGCTCCTTGTCAAGCGCTCCGGCATTGAAGTCGTTGTAGTAAACCAAAGCGTCAGCCTCCGATGTGTCATGAGAGAACATGGCGCGCTTAACATCGTTCGCGTTGAGCGCACGGTTCCATATCTTCAGTTCGTCTACACTTCCCTTCATCGCCATGCTTTCAAATCCGTCGGCAAAGAGCGACAGGTTGACAGCACTGTTGAGCGGAGCCCACTGCACTATGCGCGGAGCCGAAGCCACCTCGCTGCCATTTATATATAATGTAACATTTCCGTCACGGTCTTCGCTCAAGGCTACATGCGACCAGCGTCCCTTAGTCAGCGCTCCGCCTACGAGGTCGGTCTGCTGAGTCTCGTTTGTGTCGTATGTTGCACGGTCGAACAGCTGTGCTGGCGCATAGCGGAACTTCAGCTTGCCCTGATCCAGGAGCAATGCCCATCCGCGCGTATCGCGCTGCTGCTCTACAGGACGGTTACACAGAATGACACCGTCGTTCTCCGGATTAATCCAGAAGTCTATGGTAAAGTCATTAAAGAAGTAGTCAACATTTCCCAAGTCAATACGGCCGCTACCGTTGCTGTAAAGAGCCTGGCCAGGTTTCGGAGTGTAATCAACAGCCGTTGCCTTTGCCGAAGACGACTTGACTGTATATTCAGCCGACTCTGTTGTTACGTCCGGCGACTCGCGCAGGGTCAGCTTCAGCTTAACTCTGTCTCCGTCCTTCAGGTTAGACGTGAAATACTGATACGGATTGTTCACGTCTGTTCCGTTTACATACCATGTATAGTCATAGTAAAGCGGAATAGTCCACTTTGTATCAATTCCGAATGTACGGCGTCCGTTGACATTAGAAAGTTCTTTCAGCGCAAAGCCGTTCTTGAAGTATCGGTCAGCCGGATGCTCAAGGTCAGCCACCCACACGCCACGTCCGTAATCGCCTATCACCATTTCCTGGGTGGTATAGTTCAAGGCAAGACGCTTTGCCGAAAGCGGATTATATCCCTTAAGCCACAACGACCATTGGCCAGTATTGTGGTCGCGCAGATATATACCTGACGAAGAGCTGAAGAAATACAGGTCTCCTGTTCCCTCATGGAAGAATATATCGTCACACGAAATTGACGGCAGGCCCTGAGACAGATCTTCACTATTTCCGGTTGTCAAATCATATTTAAGCACCTTTCCGGTCTGTGCAACATATATAACGTTGCTGTTATTCGGATCAGCAGCAATCCAGGCATTAGTAAACTTAGCCGGAACTTTAGAGCCGTTAGAACCGATCACCTTGACTGTCTCAAACGTATTGCCATTGTCTGTCGACTTGACAATTGTGTGGTTGGTGTTCAGCACAAACAGTGTAGGCTTGTCGCCGTCACGTGTTATCGCAAAATCACGCGCACCTGTTCCCGCACCGGTCTCATCCACGGTATTTGCAGACAGGTTTATCGTCTTGCGGCCGAAGTCCTCTATACGGAAGAACGACTGGGCATTGTTTCCCGGATTGTGAATCAGATACCAGTAGCCTGTACATACATCAGCCATCGAATAGCCTTCATACCAAGAGCTGAGCGATACGCCTTCAAGGCCTCCGCCTCCGCTTCCTGAGAAATAGCATGTGCCGGCATAAGGATTAAGGAAGGCTTCCGTACCCTCATATCCGCGCCAGTTGCCCCAGCGTCCGTAGCGGTATGTCTGAGCGTCCACATCCTGCGTGTTGCCAAGCATTGTCTGGTCGCCAAACTCGTTTACCTTAATAGAATAGTGCAGCTGATTGCCCATCGAGCTGTTTATGTTAGTCCACTCATGATTGTTTATGTCCTTATCCTTTACCAGAAGTCCCGCATCAGAGCCGCGGAACACGCGTCCGCTGCGGTGAGACACGATGCAGTGGTTGTCTGCATTATGACGTGCACTCGTAGTTGTATAGTACTGTCCGTTGTCGGCCAGAGCCTTAAGGCGGTTACCCCATCCGAACTCTCTGAACGTATGTCCGCCGTCACTGCTTATTGCAGAACTCATTGAGCATCCGTAGAGCCACTGGGGATCCTTAAAGTTTACGCCAAATCCGCCGAGCCAGCCCCATGGCGACTCGTTTCCGAAGGCCAGTCCGCTGCCGATACCATTTATAGGCTCCTGCAGCGTGCGCCATGTCTTTCCGCCGTCGTCTGAACGGTAAACAGCAGAATATACGCCATAGCTGACGTTACGCGACGCTGTTGCAAACCACATCTGCAACGGGTTGTCGGGATTTACTTCAAGGAAACTCTGGGTTGTAGCCTTAAACGGGAACTCGTTCACCTGACTGTAACGCAGTTCTGTTCCGTCCTGATTATACACGTCGAACGTCATGCGCTTTATGTCAAAGCTTCCGTCGCTCTTCGGGGTAAGTCCGTCTTCAGAGTAATATATACTGCGTGATGTCGGTATATATATAATGTTGCGGTTTGTGGGATGGAAGGCAAAGTTCTGGAAGAACGAACCCTTCATTCCTGTCTCAGGGTGTGTCTCCTTCAGGTTATCCGGCAGCACAATCTGCTTCCAGTTGACACCCTTGTCCTCGCTGTACCACAACTGACTGCCGAGATAATTCGCGCCAGACTGTATTGCGCCGATAAACTTCAGTTTTCCCGACGCATCTTTAAAGGCATAGCCGCGCTTAAACGACTTATGCGTAGCGCCCTGCACCCTAGTCCAGCTCTGTCCGCCGTCCGTAGTTTCATACACAGCACTACTGCCGCCGTTCTTCATGAAGGCAAAGAAATGGTTCCAGTCATCCGGATCTACGGGTATAGCCGAATGTGAGCAGATCTTGCGGAACTCACGGTCGGGTATTCTGTCCGTAACGCAGTCCCATGTCTTGCCAAGATTATCCGTACGGAATATTCCGCCTCCGTCAGGGATAACCATCAAGGCATCAGGGTCAGTAGGATGCACTACTATCCAGTGCACACGGCCCGTATAGGGCTTCTGCTGCACGGGGCGGAAGTAGCCGGGATTACGTATACCCCTCATCCTGTCTTCAGGCGTATAAGGTATTTCGGGATAATATGTCTCAAGCTGTTTTGAATAAAGGCGACGAACCGACTTCATTGTCTCGCCGTAATAAGCCGTATCCACAAACTGATAGATAGAGTCGCTGCCCGGCGTGTGGCCAAAAGTAGGAAGCCACTGCTTGGCATACATACCATACTCGCGCGAACCGCGCACCTTTCCACGATTCGTTTTTATGTATCGGTCCATAATCCTTGTTATCTCCTGCGGGAACCATCCGTCGCGCGCAAGCTTGATGTAGACCTCATCATTCAACAAATCCTCCTTTTTCACCTGTTCATAAGCAGAATCGGGTAATGTGGAAACAGCACGTTCCATCTTCGAACGCTTCTTGTCGTCAACGTTCTTCTCGCGGCCCAGATGCGCCTGCATGAACACGAACGGCAGCAGAAGCGCCACTAATCCTGTCAATCTTTTTCTAACCATAATACCTTTATTTCTGTTTATATAAGTTTTTGCATCAAATAATCTATTATCTGTTTCTCTGATGTGTGTGCAAAATTATACATTTGTAGCCAATTTAAAAAATAATTCGGATTATATTTGGCATAAATTAATAAATTTCCCGTTTTTTGTTCTATTTTAAAAACTTTTAAACAATCATGTCAACAAATACAAAATAATTGACCAACATCAATTCTTACAATTTGTAAGCTATACCAACCAATATTTTACCGCATCTGAAAAATAGAACTATTATTTTGATAAATAAAACAACTTATTCGTAGCATATAGAAAGAATTGACTTATATCAAGAAGGCAGCATACAGGAAAGACGGATTCTTGATTTTATAACATTATTTCATTATGCTTAATAGGCATTTCACCCATATTTTTACTATAAAAATCATAAAATATTGACGATTACCGGCCAAATTAAATAATAAACATTAAAAAAAATATGTTCCATTTGTATTATTGCATACATATTGTGTATCTTTGCACCCGAATCAAAAATACATTTAAATTATGAAGATGAAAAAAGAATACGTTTCACCCTCAATTCAAGTGTTACAGATAGAGTCGGAGAACATCCTTAGCGGAAGCGTAAGTGATGGAATACCGGGAATGGACGGACTACCGTCTGACCCAGGCTATTATGATTACGAGGAAGAATATTAACAATACAAATGAGCATTATTGTTTAATCAGATAGGACCGTTACATCAGATAACGGTTTTATTTTGTCTGAAACATTGCTCCATAAAGATAAAATCCATTAGTAGCGAAAACAGCAACAGCGTTTACAATTATAATATTACAGGATAACAGCAATTTAAGAAATTAATCACCGACATGAAGAAGACTATTATTGCGGTTGCGTGCATCATTGCAGGCTGCACGACAAAGGCTAAGGCAAACACGGCCGACAGCGTCAACACATTCCGCTCTGTCAACCTGCAGGAGGTTGTTGTGTCTGTAAACAGAGAGCAGACACGCAAAATCAACACTCCGCAGCACGTTGTGAGCGTGCCGAAGAGCTTTATCGACTATGCCAACAGGCAGTCGACAGCCGACCTGCTCAGCGAAACGGGACAGGTGCTCGTGCAGAAGAGCCAGCAGGGCGGCGGAAGCCCTATCCTGAGAGGATTTGAGGCATCGAGAATACTGCTCGTTGTCGACGGCATAAGGATGAACAACCTTATATATAGAAGCGGACACCTGCAGAACTGCCTCACCGTTGACCAGTTTGCGCTGAAGAACATGGAGGTGCTTTTCGGTCCGTCGTCGCTCAACTACGGCTCTGACGCCCTTGGCGGAACAATCACTTTCAACACGCTCTCGCCTACCCTTGCCGCCGACGGACAGACACATACAAGCGAAGGACATGCAGTGCTTAGGTATGGCAGTGCAAATCAGGAAGGCACGGCGCACGTTGACTTCAACTACGGAACAGAGAAGTTTGCGTCGCTCACGTCGTTCACGTTCAGCAACTTCGGCGACCTGCGTGCCGGAACAACGCGCAACCCCTTCCTGCCAGATGACGACAGCTACATTGAGAGCAACATATACGTGCAGCCGCAGGACGGCAAGAACGACATAATGCTGTATAACGACAAGCCGCAGCTGCAGAAGCGCTCGGGCTACCTTCAGTATGACTTCATGCAGAAGCTGCTCTACAAGCCCAACGCCAACAGCCAGCACATGATTAATTTTCAGCTGTCTAACACCAACAACTTCAACCGCTACGACCGTCTGAGCGTAACGGAGGTGAAGGACGGCGAGCTGCGCCCGAAGTTTGCAGAGTGGTACTACGGACCGCAGTTCCGACTCCTCGCTGCTTACCATTACGACGGACGCAACCAGCTCGGAGCCGACAGAGTGCACATGGCCGTTGCATATCAGAACGTGAAGGAGAGCCGCCACGACCGCAAGTTCCAGAAGGAGGAGCTTTACAACAACTGGGAGAACGTTAACATCGTGTCGCTCAATACCGACTGGATTAAGTTTATGGACAACCACAAGCTGCACCTTGGAATAGACGGAACGCTGAGTTTCCTCAAGTCTACCGCCAACACCGAGAACGTGCTGACAGGCGAAACATCATACAACACCACACGCTATCCCGACGGAAGCAACAGCATGCACACCATCGAGGCATTTGCCACACACGTGTGGAACATCAGTCCGAAGTGGAGCATGCACGACGGAGTGCGCCTCGGCTATGCCACCACTTATTCGAGCGTGCTCAACGTTGACGAGTTCCCCTTCTTCGGCGGCGACAGTCAGCGCAAGAACAACCTTACATACAGCGCGGCGATAGGCATGAACTGGCTGGCCACAAAGACATGGAAAATAGCCCTCTCTGCATCGACTGCTTACCGCGTGCCCAACATCGACAACACATCTAAGGTGTTCGACTCTAAGGTAAGCACCGTTACAATACCCAACAAGGACATCAGACCGGAGAAGACCGTGTCGGTTGACCTCAACATAACAAAGCATATCGACAACGTGCTGACATGGGAGAATGTTGTATACGGCACCTACTACTTCGACGCCATAACAACGGCGCGCGGCACATTCATGGGCGAAAGCCAGATGGAATATCAGGGCGAGATGTGCGACGTATACACATACACCAACGCCAAGACGGCTGTGTTGTGGGGCTTTTCGTCGAGCCTGACCGCCACACCGACAAGACAGACCGAGCTTTATGCTTCGTTCAACTATACCTACGGCCGCATTCTGAGCGGCGAAAAGAAGCAGCCGCTCGACCACATTCCGCCAATCTACGGACGCGTGGGAGCAGCATTTCTGACCGCCGACGGCAAGGGACGCTTCGACATGTACGCCCTCTACAACGGCAAGAAGTCGGTCGACGACTACAACATGGACGGCGAGGACAACATCGACTACGCCACCGTGAAAGGTGCCGACGGCGAAGGCATGCCGGCATGGTTCACCCTCAACGTAAAGGGCAGCTACAACCTTAACAAGAGCCTGACGCTGCAGGCCGGCGTTGAGAACATCCTCGACACCCAGTACCGCGTGTTCTCGTCGGGCATCAACGCTCCGGGACGCAACGTATATGCAGCCCTGAGAATGACATTCTGATGCATGCCGTGCAAGACAACGGCTGCATAAGGCAGACGAAGCCGCATTAAGGCGGCCGCCCCGGCAGGAACATCACAACAAGAACGATGCCGACCGGGGCCACTAAAACTAATTTCCAATCGGCCATTAAGCCGCATAAGGTCTAACTATACAAGCAAACCTATGCTTTCATCCGTTCAGGACGAAACAGCGATACGGCCGAAACAAAATGACCGATTTGGACCAAACAGAAAAATAGGGGTTAAACATAAAAAAGTTTTTTCAAAAAACTCGTCACTCGTCACATCTCGACATATCTACATGATATACAGAGACATACGATGTGACGAGTTGTTTTTTCAACTCATCACACACCGCTTCTACACCATATTTTTGTACTTTCCTGACTTAGGTTGACTTCAAGCAGGCCTTCTCCTGATTAGAGTTGATTTCCGCATGGTGTGCACTTCTCATTTCGGTTGACCTAAAACAAATTCTGAAAGGTATCCTTTCATCATGCAAAAGGACACCTTTCAGAATACAATACGTGGCCTTTTAGCTTGTAAAAGACCACATATCAGAAACCGGCTCTAAACATGCCTGTATGTAAGTATTATATTTCCGTCGTATTCCTTGCGGTCGCACAGCTCAGCCGAGGCAGGTATCTGCGGTGCGGCAGTGCCTCCGCCTACGGTGCGCGGCGATATTTCTACGCGCAGTTCGTCCCAGCATCCGTCCTCGGCGAGGAAACTCCGGTGGGTTTCGGCTCCGCCTTCAACCAACAGCGACTGAACGCCCTGACCGTAAAGCCATTTCATCAGTTGCGGCACAATAGGCTTGCTGAAGTCGGCTTCGGGCGTAAACGGCCTGTTGCGGTCGATTACTATGCGCATCGGGTCACGTCCTGCCCACAGTCTTACGTTAAGCTGCGGCTTGTCGCGCTCCGCCGTAACACGGCCCACGAGTATGGCGTCGTTCTCCGCCCTGAGCTTATGCACGAGCATCTGGGTGAACGGCGTTGACAATGCCACAGGCCTGAAGTTGTCGTCGATAAAACCGTTTGCCGTCTGACACCATTTCAGCGTCACATAAGGACGGCTGTGAGTGTTGAACGTCATGAAACGGCTGTTCAGCTCAAGACATTCTTTCTCAAGCACACCCACCGTAACATCTATGCCTGCGTCGCGCAACTTCTGTATGCCGCGGCCCTTCACCTTGGCAAAGGGGTCTACGCATCCTACCACCACGCGCCTTACGCCCTTGCTCACAATTAGGTCGGCGCACGGCGGCGTGCGACCGTAATGAGAGCATGGCTCGAGGCTAACATACATGGTCGACTTGCTGAGCAGTGCCCCATCCTGCGGCTTCACCGACGCAAAGGCGTTCACTTCGGCGTGGCCTTCGCCGCATCTTATATGATATCCCTCGCCTATTATGCGGCCTTCTTCGCTCACAATAACAGCCCCCACCATAGGGTTGGGCCTTGCCGTAAGCTGTCCGCAGCGTGCCAGTTGAAGGCACCGGCGCATATACATTTTGTCTTTTTCAGTCTGTTCCATGCTGCAAATATACTTCAAGTGAACGAGAAACAGAAATTTACCGGCGCAAGATTCTTCCTTTACTTCACTCCTGAGACACTGCAGGTTTATAAAAAAATCTTAAAAATACGGTTCTTTCTATACGACATAAGGCCAAAAACGCTTATCTTTGTAATATCATTTTGATATCATAATAAACTCTTATTTATAACCCCAAAAACACCTTATTTATGGAAAACAAGGAATTCATTTTCAAAGGTATGACACTCAACGGCATCGGCATGCTCGTTCTCAACCTTTTTCTCTACATTGCGTCGGTAGGTCTGATTGCTCTTTCGCCCACGATATTCAGTGGCGCCACGGCCATAGCTTCAGGCGTGGCAGGCGGCATACTGTTTATTGTCAATATCATCGTCAGCTGCGGTTTCGTGAAGGTTGAGCCGGGCGAGGCGCGCGTGATGATGTTCTTCGGAAAGTACCGCGGCACGTTCAACACTCCCGGTTACCACTGGATTAATCCGTTTATCACCACCAAGAAACTGTCGATGCGCGCACGCAACCTCGACGCCGAACCAATAAAGGTGAACGACAAGACGGGCAACCCGGTGATGATCGGCATGGTGCTGGTCTGGAAACTTAAGGATACATATAAGGCTATGTTCGAGATTGACGCGCAGACCATGGCTGAGTCGAAGGCTGCCGGCGACGCTGCTGCTGCAAGTGCAAAGACTGCCAACATAATGAACGCTTTCGAGAAGTTTGTGCGCATACAGGCTGACGCCGCCCTGCGACAGGTGGCCGGACAGTATGCCTACGACGACGGAGAGCAGGACAACGGCGAACTGACTCTGCGCGACGGCAGCGACGAGATAAACAAGGAACTTGAAGCTAAGATTGACGAGCGCCTTGCAATGGCAGGTATTGAGGTTATTGAGGCCCGCATCAACTATCTGGCCTATGCTCCCGAGATTGCGGCTGTGATGCTGCGCCGCCAGCAGGCAACGGCAGTCATTGCCGCACGCGAGAAGATTGTTGAGGGTGCCGTGTCGATGGTGAAGATGGCTCTCGACAAGCTTTCGGACGAGGAGATAGTGGAACTCGACGAGGAGAAGAAGGCAGCCATGGTGAGCAATCTGCTCGTTGTGCTCTGCGGCGACGATACGGCACAGCCCGTAATCAACACCGGAACGCTGAACCACTGATATAATTCATAATTCACAATTAAGAATTCATAATTGGGAGCGCGCTGTCATGCCGACGGCATAGCTCCCATAAGTTCCATATCTCCCACAACACCCATCCCATGCTAAAGAAGAAAAGCAAGAAACAACAAATGGAATTCAGCCGTTCGCCAAAGCTGTCGGGCAAGGTCAATGTATGTGTCGGTCTGCCGCTGACAGCCCTCTGGCTACTGCGCTGCTGGAAGATTGACTGCTGGTATAACGGCACAACGATACTTTCATACATCCTGCTCCTACTGATGGTGGGCACCGGCATCTACCGCTGGGCGTTCCGCAAGGGTGCCATAAGCGACACGATTACGCTTGGAGGCTTCAGCAACCGCATGTACCTGCGCTACAGACAACTGTATATGCCGGTTGGCATTGCGGCAGGTTTTCTGCTGATATTTGTCTTCACGACGCTACTAACATTCATAGACGACGGCATTGACGGACTTACCATCCAGAGATTATCTGAAGAACTGGCCACTTTCGGATGGATGTTTATCCTGGTTTTGTATAAAGTTCTGAAGTCATACGTCGACTTCTACGAATATTACCGCTCGCCCGAAGCATCACGGAAGAAGGTCGACTGATATTGATTATACGGCAGACAAGGAGGAATGAAACATGATTAAACAATACCTAAGCAGCATAAGCATAACGAAATACAGCTGCAGCGCAAGGCTTTATGGCAAAATACATATCGGCATAGGGCTGCTCGTTGTGCTGTTCATCATTGCATGTATGGCCATTGAAGGAATGCCGGAGCCGATGATTTTGATTATTATGAGTCTGATAGCCATAGGCATCTTAGGCTATGGGGCTTATTTCACATGGCTGCGCGGAAAGCCGCTGAAACGCGAGATTACGCTCGGCTCATGGTCCAACAGACTCTATCTGCGCAGCAGATGGCTGTTTATCACGGCAGGCATAATCACCAGCCTGGCAGGATATGTCGTCACTATAATGATTCTATCGCTGATTTCCAACGGCTATGAAGGCATGATTTCTGTGATGATAAAGAAGATGAACGACTGGTTCGCACTGCTGATTCTGCTCATATACAAAGTGTTTCATTCTTACATGAGCTATTATCTGTACTACCGCTCGCCCGAATACAGGGCTTCGCTGAACAAAGATAAAGACACAATACGGGCATAAACGGCAGCAGCCCATAAGGCCGCCGGAAGCAAACCCGCAAACAGAGAAGATGAAGAAAGACAACAACACCAAGAGCTTTGTCCTGCGTGTGGACTCAGAGACGATGGCAGCCATAGAGAAATGGGCTGCCGACGAGTTTCGTTCCACCAACGGACAGCTGCAATGGATAATATCGGAGGCGCTGCGCAAGAGCGGACGACTGCCGAAGAAAAAGCGCGCACGCAAAGATGAAGGAAAGGAGAATGAAGAATGACATACCGTGAACTGTGGCGCACGCTCGAACCGCTGTATGGCAACGGGGAGGCGCGCGCCGTTACCGACTATGTGCTAGATGTCTGCTTCGGACTGTCGAAGGCCGACATCCTGTGCGGAGCCGTTGAAGAGATGACGGCAGAAAAGACTGCAGAACTGAACAAGATATTCGGGCGTCTTATGAAAGGCGAGCCTGTGCAGTATGTGCTCGGGCGCGCCGAATTCTGCGGGCGCTGGTTCAGTGTCCGCCCCGGTGTGCTCATACCCCGCCCCGAGACCGAGGAGCTTTGCGCGTGGATAACAGCCGACAGCAAGGCTTCGACCAGCCCGAAGGTGCTCGACATCGGCACGGGAAGCGGCTGCATAGCCATAACGCTACAGCTCGACATGCCGGAAAGTAAGGTTACGGCGTGGGACATCTCTGCCGATGCGCTCGACGTGGCACACGAGAACGCAAAGCAACTAGGCGCCAACGTAAACTTCGTAAAGCTGGATGCGCTCAACGCAAAGCCTGAAGGCGAATGGGACGTGATAGTGAGCAATCCGCCATATATCTGCGAAAAAGAGAAGAAGGACATGGCCGTTAACGTGCTGGAACATGAGCCTCACACGGCCCTATTCGTGCCCGACGCCGACCCGCTGCTGTTCTACCGCGCCATAACGCGCCTTGCGGTGCAGACGCTTAGCAAGGGCGGACGGCTGTATTTTGAGATTAATCCGATATACGCTGACGACACCTGCTGCATGATGCAGGCCGAAGGCATGACGGCAGTAGAGCTGCGCAGCGACATGTACGGCAAGCAACGCATGGCAAAGGGCGTAAAGGCGTAGCGGCAAAATAGCGCAAACAGACAACACGGCAACATACACATAGCCGGCAGTGCCGGCACAACATGACAAAGAGATGAAACAGATAACAGAACAGGAGGCATTCTTCAAGCTGTCGGCAATGTGCGCCGCAGCAGAGCACTGCCGCCACGAGATGAGCGAGAAGATGGCGCGCTGGCAGCTGCCCGACGACGTGCAGGAACGCATAATGCAGCGGCTTGTTGACGAAAAGTATATCGACGAGGAGCGCTACTGCCGCTTCTTCGTGCGCGACAAGATACGATACAACAAATGGGGACGCCGAAAGGTGGAACAGGCGCTGATGATGAAGCGTATACCGCGCGACATAATATCAGGCGCGCTCGGTGAGGTTGACGCCGAAGAATACATCGCCGTGCTGCGCCCCCTGCTGCAGAGCAAGCGCAAGACGATAAAGGCGGCAAGCGAATATGAGCTCAGCGCCAAACTGATAAGGTTTGCCATGGGCCGCGGCTTCGACATGGACATAATAAGAGAGTGTCTCGACTGTGAGGAGTTTTAAGCCATACCATCCGCCACGATATGGCTTCACGGTATGCCAATGGCCATGACACGCGTTGGAAATATGACTCACAGAAAGTGTTATATGGGCAATCCTGCATGCCATGAGCGGAGATTAAGGCATACGGGAAACGGTAAAAAGTCAGGACAAAATTATTTTTCAATCCAGAAAAACAAAGTATAATGTATGTTAACAGGCATACGTTATACCATGCAATAAATTAACCTTTCTTTACTTTCCGACAGTTTTTAGCCGCCGAAACTTATGATTTCGGCAGCCAAAAGCATGCCTTTCAGCATGCAAAAGGCATGTTTTCGCACTGTAAAAGGGCACCTTTTGCAGCGCAAACAGCCGTATAACGGCAAGCAGAAAACCGCAAGGCGGCACACAACCGGCGTAAATCACGGCATATCAACACATTACACAAAACATTCATTTTTCGCCATTTTTACGGCAAAACCACGCTGCAGCGGAGAGCACCGCTGCTCTGAGAGCGTCAAACGGACGGCGAACGGTAAAATTATTTTACACATTACATCAAGCCGCAGCATAACCACAGGCGCATAACCGGCCTTCGCCATGACGCCCGAACGCCACGGCCGGCGGCAACATCAGAGCGTATTTTGCATGCCGTGCGGCAGATTTCGGCTCACGCGGCAAACGGTTTGCCCTTATTTTTTATTGTTCATGCCGCGTATAGTTCTTATTTTCAAACAAATTGCTTACCTTTGCAAAGCAAAAAGATGAAAGAGAAATAACAAACTAAAGAAATGAATATAGCAGGTGAGATTAGCAGCAGCGTGATAAAGGCCGTGAAGGAGCTTTACGGAGCCGACATCACAGAGAACATGGTTCAGCTGCAGAAGACAAAACGCGAGTTTGAGGGTAGCCTTACCCTGGTGGTTTTTCCGTTCTTAAAGATATCAAGACAGAAGCCCGAAGCTACGGCCGAGGCCATTGGCAACTGGCTTGTTGAAAACAGCGAGCACGTTGAGCGCTTCAACGTGGTCAAGGGATTTCTTAACCTCGTGCTGGCACAGCAGTCGTGGATCAAGCTGCTCAACGCCATCAGCGCCGACGAGCACTACGGCGAGCGCAAGGCAGGAGCCGACGCTCCGCTGGTGATGATAGAATACTCATCGCCCAACACCAACAAGCCGCTCCACCTGGGACACGTGCGCAACAACCTGTTGGGCTGGAGCCTCGCGCAGATAATGCAGGCCAACGGCAACCGCGTAGTGAAGACCAACATAGTGAACGACCGCGGCATACACATCTGCAAGTCGATGCTGGCATGGCTGAAGTGGGGCAACGGTGAGACACCCGAGACAAGCGGCAAGAAGGGCGACCACCTGATTGGCGACTATTACGTAGCCTTTGACAAGCACTACCGCGAGGAGGTAAAGGAGCTTGAGGCTAAATACAAGGCTGAGGGCATGACTGACGAGGAGGCCGAGAAGAAGGCCAAGGACGAGGCTCCGCTCATCAAGGAGGCTCATGAGATGCTCGTTAAGTGGGAACAGAACGACCCCGAGGTGCGCGCACTGTGGGAGAAGATGAACTCATGGGTTTACGCCGGATTCGACGAGACTTACAAGGCTCTCGGCGTAGGTTTCGACAAGATATACTACGAGTCGCAGACTTACTTGAAAGGTAAGGCCAAGGTTGAGGAGGGACTCGAGAAGGGGCTCTTCTTCCGCAAGGACGACAACAGCGTATGGGCCGACCTCTCTGACGAGGGTCTCGACCAGAAACTGCTGCTCCGTTCAGACGGTACTTCGGTTTACATGACGCAGGACATCGGCACTGCCGAGATGCGCTTCAACGACTATCCTATCGACAAGATGATTTACGTTGTGGGCAACGAGCAGAACTACCATTTCCAGGTGCTCTCGATATTGCTCGACCGCCTCGGCTTCAAGTGGGGCAAGGAGCTTGTCCACTTCTCTTACGGTATGGTAGAACTGCCTAACGGCAAGATGAAGAGCCGCGAGGGAACGGTGGTTGACGCCGACGACCTGATAGCAGCAATGATAGACGACGCACGCCGCACAAGCGAAGAGTTGGGCAAGTTTGCCGACATGAGCGACGAGGAGCGTGCCGAGGTTTCGCGCATGGTTGGTATGGGTGCGCTCAAATACTTCATCCTGAAGGTTGACGCCCGCAAGAACATGCTGTTCAATCCTGAAGAGTCAATCGACTTCAACGGCAACACAGGTCCGTTCATTCAGTACACTTACGCCCGCATACGCAGCATCCTGCGCAAGGCCGAGGCTCAGGGCATAGCAGTGCCCGAGGCATTCAGCGGCAACGTAAACCTGAGTGTCAAGGAGACAGAACTGATACAGAAGATGAACGAATATGAGGCTGCCGTGCGCCAGGCCGGCATAGACTACAGCCCGAGCGGCATAGCCAACTACTGCTACGAGCTGACCAAGGAGTTCAACCAGTTCTATCATGACTTCAGCATCCTCGGTGCTGACACTGACGACGAGAAGGCTCTGCGCCAGCTCATCGCCAAGAACGTGGCCAAGACTCTGAAGAACGGCATGCGCCTACTCGGAATCGAAATGCCGGAACGAATGTAATAATTGTTGAGGAGTTAGAGTAGTTAAAGTAGTTATCGCTCACGGTGTGAGCTTAGTAGTTAAAGTCAAATGCCTTCAAGGCGTGATTTTAGTTTTGTTCAACTGCTCTAACTCCTTTATCTTTCATGATATCAACTTATCTTATTTCATCAGCCAAGGTGCTCAATATAAACTGCTCCACTAAATACCAGTTATTATGAACTATGAATTAACTAACTGTAATCCTCCAGATTATCGTAATGACACAGTACTGCCTCTTCCTTTGGAAGTTAAGGCTGACGCATGGGCTGTTGACGCGGCGTGCAGCGGCAATCCGGGACAGATGGAGTACAGGGGCATCGACCTTACTACGGGCGCTGTGGTGTTTCATTACGGTCCGGTGTTCGGAACAAACAACATTGGCGAATTCCTTGCCATCGTGCATGCACTGGCGCTTATGGAGCAGAAAGGCATCAAGAAGACTATATACAGCGACAGCTTCACCGCCATAACATGGGTAAGGAAGATGCAGTGCAAGACAAAACTGGAGCGCACGGCCAAGACCGCACAGCTGTATAACGTCATAGCAAGAGCCGAAAACTGGCTGCGCACGCACATGTTCCGCACGGAACTCATACAGTGGGACACGCGCAAATGGGGAGACATTCCGGCCGACTTCGGACGAAAATAGCCCCGCGTCTGCAATGCAGGCATACAAATAAGCCGGCATGACGGCATAAAAAGTTATAAAAACATCAACCTAAAACATCATGAACCCTTACACACAATGCGCCCTGCTCTCGGCCTCAACGTTGAGAATGTTGCCGCACATACTGCTATATCTGCGCTTCAGGAAGACCATTGACGCCGACCTAGAGCCTTACGGAGAAGGCAAGGGCGGCATACTCACCTTTATTAAGGTGTGCACACGGCAGAAGGTGTTCCGCAACTTGTTTTATTATCGCCTTGGCGAATACCGCTCCGTGTTCATCAAGTGGCTCATGCCCGAGGACAAGTCGCTCCACATAACGTGCCCATCGATAGGCGAAGGATGCCATCTAGAACATTCTTATTCGACCTATCTCAACGCCGACAGCATAGGCCGCAACTTCTATTGTCTGCACCTCGTTACGCTCGGCAACGGCAAGGACGGACGCCCCACCATTGGCGACAACGTGAGCATATACACAGGTTCGATGGTGTTCGGCAAGGTAAAGATTGGCAACAATGTCAAGATTGGCGCCGCCACAGTTATATATAAGGATGTGCCCGACAACTGCACCGTGGTGGGCAATCCGGCCGTTATAGTAAAGAAGGACGGCAAGAAAGTGAATATTCCATTATAACAAAATATCAACAAGACACATGACCGAATTTGAGAAAATGCGCAGCAGCCAGCTCTACAACTTCTCCGACCCGGAGATATTCAAGAGTCTTGACCACGCAAAGAAGCTGTGTGCCAGGCTGCAGACAGTCACCATAACAGACGACTGCTACCGTGAGATGATTGAAGACCTCATACCCGGCATACCGGAGGACAGCGTGGTGTGCCCGCCGTTCCACTGCGACCACGGCAACGGCATAACCATGGGGCGCAACGTGTTCGTAAACTACAACTGCGTGATGCTCGACGGAGGCCGCATTACCATAGGCGACAACGTGCTTATAGGCCCCAACTGCCAGATATACACGCCGCAACATCCGATGGACTACGTGCCGCGCCGCGGTACGATAGAGACGGCTTATCCTGTAACCATAGGCGAGGACACATGGCTCTGCGGCAGTGTTATCGTGTGTCCGGGCGTAACGATAGGCAAGCGATGCATCATTGCTGCCGGCAGCGTGGTTACTAAAGACATACCCGACGACTCGCTCGCGGCAGGCAATCCGGCAGTGGTAAAGCGCCGCCCGGTGATTGACAAATAAGCCACGCGCGGCTCATCTTCATCACTATACAACAACAAAGATTATTTTCTGATTATGAAACCAGTTGACAAGAAGTCTCTTCTCTTTGTGTGTCTCGGCAATATATGCCGCTCTCCGGCTGCCGAGGCAATACTGAAATATAAGCTCGAAGACAACAAGCGCCTGGCAGGACGCATTGAGGTAGACTCTGCCGGCATCGGTTCATGGCACGAAGGACAGCTGCCCGACCGCCGCATGAGAAGCCACGGAGCAAGCCGCGGATACGACCTGAGCAGCAGGGCAAGACAGATTAAGCCGGCCGACTTCAGCCGCTTCGACTATGTTTTCGCGATGGATCATCAGAACGTGGCCGACCTTAACCGCGTGGCACGCAACGACGACGACCGCAAGAAGATAATGTGTACGGCCGACTTTATGACCCGTCATCCGCAATACGACACCGTGCCCGACCCCTATTACGGAGGCGATGCCGACTTCGAGCTGGCTCTCGACCTTATCGAAGATGCCTGCGACGGCATCATTGCATGGCTCGAAAAACAGCTGTAATGCTCTGACAAGCAATGCCTAAGCCATAGCGAGGCTGACAGCATACCCATTTATTATTAGCGCCGCATATACCTGCAAATAGGTATATGCGGCGCTCTGTTTTCACACCCCAGCACACTTAACGCTGCCAAACATGGCTCATCGTGCCGTGCAAGACGTGAAAACAGGCCGGCCATCACCCTTTTTGGTGATTAGAGACGCACATTCATTTAATCTTATTTTACCGATTTTTAAGTATTGTAAACATTTTTACAAGCCATTACCTTTGCATCGAAAAATCAAAAAATAAGACATAAATGAACTTAACGGGAAAAACTTTTCTGACATGTGCCGCAGCCATTCTGTTCACTTCCGCACAGATGCAGGCACAACATTCGGCTGCCGACAGCGTGTATCAGCACGCCAAGGGCAACCGCCTGAGCATCGGCGGATATGGCGAGGTGGCACTGACGCGCAACTTCTACAGCGACAACGTTTATCGTTATTCTAACGCAAGCCAGTATAAGAACGATCCGAGCCACGGACGCTTCGACATTCCGCATGCCGTGATATACATAAGCTACGACTTCGGAAAGGGCTGGAGCATGTCGAGCGAGATTGAGTTTGAGCACGGCGGAGCAGGCGGTGCCGTTGAGAAAGAGTTTGAAGAGGCCGGCGAATGGGAACAGGAAACCGAGAAAGGCGGCGAGGTGGAGCTGGAGCAGTTCTGGATTCAGAAGTCGTTCGCACGCTGGGCAAATATCCGTATCGGACACATAGTAGTGCCCGTAGGCCTCACCAACGCCCATCATGAACCGCTCAACTTCTTTACAGTCTACCGCCCCGAAGGCGAATCTACCATTCTTCCATGCACATGGCACGACACAGGCATCAGCTTCTGGGGCCGCTCGGGCGACTTCCGTTATGAGCTGCAGTTCATCGCCGGACTAGACGCCTTCATGTTCGACCGCGACAACTGGGTGCAGAACGGTGCCGGTTCGCCATTCGAATTTAAGGTAGCCAACAAGTATGGCTTTGCCGCGCGCATCGACAACTACACCATTCCGGGCCTGCGCATCGGTCTTAGCGGATACTACGGACAGTCGATGCACAACACCTATCCGCACGACATGGAAGGCGAAGGCAAGGCCAACGACAAGGTTAAGGGCAACGTATATATCGGAGCTTTCGACTTCACCTACTCGGGCCACAACTGGATTGTAAGAGGCAACGCCGACTACGGATATGTGAGCGACGCATCGAAGATAAGCGCCATAAAGCGTAACCTCGTGTCGAGCGGCGCGCCTTATAAGAAGTCGCCCGTGGGCAAGAATGCCGTAGCGGCAGGCATCGAGGCCGGATATGACATTTTCTCACAGATACCCAAGCTCAGAAACAAAAACCAAAAGCTGTATGCCTTTGGCAGATATGAGTACTACGACTCATACATTCCTGCCGCCGACCAGGCCGACTACGAATATACCGACCGCAGCCGCATGGCAGTAGGCCTCAACTACTACCCCGTTCCGCAGATTGTCGTGAAGGGCGAATACTCAAAGAGATTCCTCAAATCAAAATACAACGACGAGCCTTCGGTGTCGATAGGCGTGGCATATCAGGGATTCTTTCTGTAAGACGACGAAGCCGGACACCCTGAATGTATAGAAGAAACGATACAAGTATTAATATAAAAACAAAGTAAGCTATGGAAAAAATCTTTAAATTGCCCCTTGCACTCATGCTCGGAGCAGCAGTAATGTTTGGTTTTTCGTCATGCAGCGACGATGACGACATCGACGACGGCAGTGCGTTGACAGAGAAAGAAGCCTTCCTGAAAGAGGCGGCAGGCGTGTATGTGAACGACGTTGTATATTCAACCTACGGAAGTCTGGCAGCAGAGACAAACAGCCTTTACGAACAGCTGTATGCCGCGAAGGAGAAGTTTAAGACAGACCCGAACTCGGTTACGCAGACAGAGATTGACAACATCTGCGCCACATTCCTGAGTGCGCGCGCCTATTGGGAAAAGAGCGAGGCATTCCTGTTCGGCGCAGCAACCGACTTCGGCATCGACCCGCACATCGACACATGGCCGCTCGACCTGGAAGGACTGGCTACTGAACTGAAGAACACCGACAAAGTGGCCAACATGGACGGCGAAGACGGCATATCCTATGCAGCCAACAAGCTGGGACAGGAGCTGCTGGGATTCCACGGCATTGAGTTTATCATCTTCCGCGACGGCGCCAACCGCAAGATTGAGAAGCTGCGCGGCGTTGAAGACGACCCGGATTTTGTTAAGGTGGCAACAAACGTTACAGGTCTTGAAGAACTGATTTATGCCACAGCCGTAGCCGGCGACCTGCGCGACCGCTGCTATCAGCTCAACGTATCATGGAACGCCGACGCACCCGAAGAGCAGCGCACACGTGTCGTAGACGAGTGTGAACTGCCTTGCACCGTGGGCAGCGGCAACAACTCTTATGGCACAAACATGCTCAACGCCGGTCAGGCCGGAAGCACTTATGCCATGTGGCGCGAGGTGGCAAGCACCATCCTGCTGAGCGGATGCGAGAATATTGCAAAGGAAGTGTACTCACAGAAGATGGGACTTGCCTACAGCGGCGAAGACCCCAACTACATTGAGTCGCCCTACAGCAAGCGCTCCTTCTATGACTTTTACGACAACATCATAAGCATAGAGAACAGCATATACGGCGGCGTTGAAGGCAACCGCAACGAAAGCAAGTCGATCATGGCGTACTTGAAAAAGTATAACCCGGAACTTGCCGCCACGGTTGAGACAAACATAAAGAACTCTCTCGATAAGCTTACGGCATGCCAGAACAGCGGCACTGCCTTTGTTGACAATCCCAAAGCTCAGTGTGTGGCCGACGCCATAGCTGCCATAGAAGCGCTCGACGCAAGTCTGACGGCAGCATCAACATGGATTGCAGCCAACTGACAATACTTTTTAAAGGTTATTAGAAGTTATGCCACGGCAAGCCGTCACACGGTCTGCGTGGCGTAACTTTACGCCTGAAAGGCAAGAGCAATCGCTGAACCGATAAAGAAAGCAAAGACAAAGTAATCTTAAAACAGCATATTATGAAATTTATAAGTATCAGAAACTGTCATGTTGCCGCCCTCGCGGCGTGTGCCTGCCTGTCGTTTCAGGCCTGCACTGACGATGAGCGTCTGCCGGAGAACACGGGCGACATTGAGTATATTGGACAGGATGTGGGCAACTTCTCGGCCGACGAATGGTATCCGGGCGGCAAACTCGGCACTACCGAAAACGTAGGCGCGGGCTGCTATGAAGACGACGCCCCTATAGTAGACAAAATGGGACTGCTAAGTGAGTTTCATCTCGGCGAGGTGCTCTTTGAGCGCAACTTCAACACGAGCACTCCGCCGTTCAACGGTCTAGGGCCGGCATCGGTCAGAAAGTCGTGCATCGACTGCCATCCGGGTTACGGCCACGGCAAGCGGCAGGAGTCGTACAAAGCAGGCTTCGGCAACGGCTACCTGCTCGTGATATATCATCCCGAAGACGGAGCCAACAGCAACGACGGCCCCTACATCAGCGAGGTAACGGGCATGCCGCAGACACAGGCCGTGTCGCCGTTTCTTCCGCCCGTTGACGAGGACAAAATCAGCATGACATGGAAAACCGTGGAGGGCACGATGCCGAGCGGACTGTCGGCAACGGAGTTTCCCGACGGCGAGAAATATCAGCTCATATATCCCGAAGTGACCATTTCGCAGGATGCATTCAACACCGACCCTAAGCCTACCAACATTGCCGTGCGCCTGGAGTCGACAATAGGCATAATGGGCACGGGCCTCATTGACGCCATACCCGAGGACTCGCTCAAGAAGCAGTATCAGGAGGAGGCTAAATACATAGAGCTCAACCCTGCCATGTGGGACAAGGCCGCCAACGACTGGGCATCTACAGCCTACTATACCAACTGGACTTCGCCGGGCGCGCTGGCCGACGGCACTCCCGTCACGGGGATGATAAAGCGCTACACCTATGCGCTGACACGTGCCAGTCTGCAGGACGGCGCAGGAGCCAACGCCATGTGGAACATTCCGAACGTGAGCCGTCCTGACCGCCCGAAGCTCTACACCACCGACGCATGGGCCCTGGCGATGTCGAAGAACCAGGACGTGATAGCTGCGATAAAGAGCGACCCTACGTCGCCGTATTATGCCGACGGAACCGACAGCGGTATTGCCGACGCCGTGAGAAATCTGCTGTCGCCAAGCACCAACCAGTTTGACAACCAGTGGCACAACTTTGAGCCGGAGATGAGCAACGACAACTTCTACGCCTTCATGGTGTGGCACCGCGGACTGGCCATACCTCGCGCCCGCAACCTTAACGACCCTGATGTGCAGCGCGGCAAGAAGCTGTTTATGGAGATTGGCTGCGCCACATGCCACCGTCCATCGTGGACAACGGGCGACGACAACTACTGGACGCCCGACGTGATAAAGGGCAAGCCGCTGCCTAAGTATCCACGCCAGAAGATTTATCCTTACTCAGACTTCGTGCAACACCGTCTGCACATGATCAACGACATTCACGGTTCATGGTGCCGCACCACACCGCTATGGGGCCGCGGTCTGTCGCTGATCAACACCGGCGCACAAGACCGCCTGCACGACTGCCGCGCACGCAACGAGATAGAGGCCATAATGTGGCATGCCTACAGCAAGGAGAGCGACGCATACGCCTCGGCAGCAAAGTTCTACAACCTCAGCAAAGCCGACCGCGACGCCGTGGTGAAGTTCCTGCAGGCGATATGATGATTTTTAGTAGTTAAAGGAGTTAGAGTAGTTAAAGGAGTTAAAGTCATATGTCTTGTGGCTTTACTCCTTTTGAATATTGTGAATAAGTAATTCAATAAATATTTTTGCTTTGACTCCTAAAGAGCAATGCTATTAACTTTAACTCCTTTAACTACTCTAACTCCCGTCTTACAAAAGTGAAAAATCCAAATGCGTAGTGGTTGATAAGAAGCAACAAGGCTATTGACTTTAACTCCTAGCCAACTTGTTGGCGATAACTACTTCTAACTCCTTTAACTCCTAAAAACACATGACCCTTTCCCGTTCCCTCCTTGCTCTTTACGTGAGCATAATAACGATAATGGCTGCGGCCACGATAACAGAGAAATACATGGGCAGCGACTATGTTGCCGACGCCATATACGGCTCATGGTGGTTTGCCGCCATGTGGGCACTGCTGGCGGCAGCGGGCGTGGCGTATATCGTGAAGAGGCACGTAAGGCGCGCGTCGGTGCTGCTGCTCCACGGCTCGTTCGTCGTGATACTGCTCGGCGCCCTGCTCACCCATGTGTCTGCATCGCAAGGCACGGTCAGACTGCGGCTCGGCGAGACAACCGAAACGTATGTGGTCAGCACGAAAGACGGCGACATACGGCACACGCTGCCGTTCAAGCTAAGGCTGAAGTCGTTCGACATACACTATCACGACGGCACAACAGCTGCGGCCGACTATGTAACAAGGCTCACCGTTACCGACGGCGACAAGACCACAGAGGCACTTGTGTCGATGAACAACATATTCAGCTACAAGTCTGTAAGGCTCTATCAGATGTCTTACGACCCCGACATGCGCGGCAGCGTGCTCTCGGTCAACCGCGACCCGTGGGGCATACCCATAACCTACTGCGGCTACGCCCTGCTCTTTATTGCCATGATATGGATGCTCATCGACCCCAAGGGGCCTTACCGCCGCCTGCTGCGCAGCGACATAGTGAGAAAGGGAATGATGACCTTTGCGCTGCTTGTCGCCACTACATTAATGACTCACGGAGCAACGACGCTGCCCAAGGAGACGGCCGACAAGTTCGGACGGCTGTATGTTCTCTACAACAACCGCGTATGCCCGCTGCAGACTCTCGCCATAGACTTCACGAAGAAACTGTGCGGCAGCGCAAGCTACGGCGGCTACACGGCAGAACAGGTGCTGATGGGCTTCGTGATGTGGCCCGACGAGTGGAACCGCGAGCCGCTGCTCAGACTGAAGGGCGGCGCCCTGCGCGACAGGCTGCAGCTGCCCCGCCACTGCACCATAAACACCTTCTTCAACGACATGATGGGCGGATACATCATTGGCCCCTACCTGAACGAATACTACAACGGGCACGACGATGAGTTTCACCGCCAGGTGGCCGACGTAGACGCGCGCATACAGCTCGTGATGGACTTGCGGCGCGGCAAGCTGCTGAAGGTGTTTCCGTATACCGTCAACGGCAACACCACATGGTATGCCCCAACAGACATCATGCCCGACTCTGCCGTAGCCCCGGCCGACAGACAGTATATGCAGAACGTATTTTCGCTGATATATCAGGAGGCGCTGGCAGGCAACATGGCTTCTGTGGGCAACATAGCCGACAAGATGCTGCGCTATCAGCACAAGAACGGCGGCAGCTCGCTGCCCTCGGGCATGCAGACGCAGGCCGAACGGCTGTATAACGCCGTGCCCTTTGCCACCATTCTCTTCATGCTCAACCTCGGCATGGGCTTCGCCACGCTGTTTGCCGTTCTCTGGCTTATGACACGCCCCACAAGGCGCACCTTGCGCGGCAGCATGCTAATGAAGACTGCTGTAGCTGTCATGCTGCTTTCTTTCGCGGCGCTCACTCTCTGCGTAGCTCTGCGCTGGCTGATAAGGGGCACCGCACCCATGGCAAACGGCTACGAGACGATGCTGCTCATGGCATGGATAATCATGGCGGCATCGCTGCTGCTGTGCCGCCGTTTCGCCATAGTGCTCACCTTCGGCTTCATCATGTCGGGCTTCTTCCTGCTCGTGTCGCACATAAGTCAGATGGATCCGCAGATAACCCACATCATGCCGGTGCTGCAGTCGCCCCTGCTCAGCATCCACGTATCGGTGATAATGACGGCCTTCGCCCTGCTCTCGCTCACCTTCATCTGCGGCATAACGGCCCTGCTGCGCGCCATGAGGGGCAGCCGTGCAGAGGGGCTCGCCGCTCAGCTTGCAGCCCTGCGCGCCCTGTCGCAGCTGTTCTACTATCCTGCCATGGCGGCCCTGGCCGTGGGCATATTCGTAGGCGCGGTGTGGGCCAACGTGTCGTGGGGCACCTATTGGAGCTGGGACGCCAAGGAGGTGTGGGCGCTGATAACCTTCATGGTGTATGCCGCGGCTGCACACGGGACGTCGCTCCCGATGATGCGCAGGCCCATGCCGTGGCACGTGTTTATGGTGGCAGCCTTTGCCACAATACTGATGACATACTTCGGCGTGAACTATTTTCTCGGCGGAATGCACTCGTATGCATGACGCCGGGACAGAGCCGATGCACTCAAGGGCAGCAAAAGGCCATGCTGCCCGGAATGCCGTTTTGTAAAATAACCGGATAAATTCCGTCCGTTTGACGCTCTCAGAACGGCGATGCCCGTGGCAAAGCCATAGTTTGGCGCAAAAAACACGAAAAACATTGCTGTTTTGTCATCTTCCTTATTATCAGCACTTTATGCTTACGAAGAGACAAAACTGCAATGGTTAAAAAATATTACTCTGCCGTTTACGGTGCAAAAGTGGGCCACTTACGCTGCAAAACATGCCCACTTTTCGTCCGTAAAGCATGCTTTCAGACTCAAAAAACCATGCTTTTATTCCTTTCATAACAGGGAAAAAGTGAATGTATGTTAACTATACAACGTTTTAACCTGACAAAATTAACATCCGTTGCATTTTAATTTTCCAGAATGGAAAATATTTTTGTCATAAGTTTTTACCACGCAATAAAGCCCATGAGCAGGGCGGAAAACATGATAAGACACAAAATAAAACGGGAGGCCTCTTCACAGAGACTTCCCGTCAGTTAACTTAAAACAATCAATAAAAGAAATAGATTGTCACGTTAAAATTATATGTTCGGCGGCACACACAGGGCACATCAGCCCCACTGCCGTCAGTCTTTATATTGATAATGTCTGGCTATTATCTTATGAAGAGCAGTTCACGATACTTAGGCAGAGTCCAGAGCTCGTCGGCAACGATAAGCTCGAGCTTGTCTATGTGGTAGCGTATCTCCTCCATCTTTGGAGCCACCGTGTCGTGATATGCTATGGCTTTCTCGCGCTCGCTCTCAATCTTGTTGGCCACCTTGCGCGCGTTGATAAGCTCGTCAACGCCGTTCTCTATGATCTGCGTGCGCTCGGCAATCTCCTCAATAATCTTGATGTTGCGCGAGCAGAGCTTCTCAACCTTCTCCTTAGAGAATATCTGCAGCATGTTCTGGACGTTCTTGGCCAGCTGGCTCTGATAGTGGGTTGCCACAGGTATGATGTGGTTCATCGACAGGTCGCCCATTACACGTGCCTCAATCTGTATGCGCTTGGTGTAGGTGTCCCATTTAACCTCGTTGCGGGCAGCAAGCTCTTTCTCGCTCATCACGTTCATGTCTTCAAACATCTTTATCGACTCCTTGCTCAGGTAGTTGTCGAAGATAAGCGGACAGCTTGTCTCGCAGTCGAGTCCGCGGCGCTTTGCCTCCTCAACCCACTCGTCAGAATATCCGTTTCCGTCGAAGCGTATGGGCTTGCAGGTCTTGATGTCCTCGCGCAGCACGTCGATGATGGCGCTTGTCTGGTCTTGTCCCTTCTCGATGAGGGCGTCAACGCGCTTCTTGAAGTCGGTCAGAGCCTCAGCCACGGCTGTGTTGAGGGCTATCATGGCCGAAGCACAGTTGGCCTCGCTGCCCACGGCACGGAACTCGAAGCGGTTACCTGTAAAGGCAAACGGACTTGTACGGTTGCGGTCGGTGTTGTCTATGAGCAGTTCGGGTATCTCAGGTATGTCGAGCGTCATGCCCTGCTTGCCTGCCACGTTGAACAGGTCCTTGCTGTTGCTGTTCTCTATATGGTCGAGCAGTTCTGACAGCTGCTTGCCGAGGAACGAAGATATGATTGCCGGAGGTGCCTCGTTGGCTCCCAGACGATGGGCGTTGGTTGCGCTCATGATAGAAGCCTTAAGCAGTCCGTTGTGTCTGTATACGCCCATGAGAGTCTCAACGATGAAGGTAACGAAGCGCAGGTTGTCTTCAGGAGTCTTGCCCGGTGCATGCAGCAGCACGCCGGTGTCTGTAGACAAGCTCCAGTTGTTGTGCTTGCCCGAACCGTTGATGCCTGCGAAGGGTTTCTCATGCAGCAGTACGCGGAAGCCGTGCTTGCGTGCCACTTTCTTCATGAGCGACATGAGCAGCATGTTGTGGTCGATGGCCAGGTTGGTCTCCTCGAATATAGGAGCTATCTCAAACTGGTTGGGGGCAACCTCGTTATGGCGTGTCTTACAGGGAATCGACAGTTCGAGAGCCTGCACCTCAAGGTCTTTCATGAAGGCCTGTACGCGGTCGGGGATGGTGCCGAAGTAGTGGTCGTCCATCTGCTGGTTCTTGGCAGAGTCGTGGCCCATCAGGGTGCGTCCTGTAAGCATCAGGTCGGGACGTGCGCTGTAGAGTCCCTCGTCAACGAGGAAATACTCCTGCTCCCATCCAAGGTTGCATGTAACCTTTTTTACTCTCTGATCGAAATAATGACAAACCTCAGTTGCGGCAGTGTTCACAGCGTGAAGGGCACGCAGCAGCGGAGCCTTGTAGTCGAGAGCCTCGCCGGTGTAAGAGATGAAGATAGTAGGAATACACAGCGTGTCGTCCATGATGAACACGGGTGATGTGGGATCCCAGGCTGAATATCCGCGTGCCTCGAAGGTGTTTCTGATACCGCCGTTGGGGAACGAGCTTGCGTCAGGCTCCTGCTGTACGAGCAGCTTGCCCGAGAACTCCTCTATCATGCCGCCCTTGCCGTCGTGCTCTATGAAGGCGTCGTGCTTCTCGGCAGTGCCTTCTGTAAGCGGCTGAAACCAGTGAGTGTAGTGTGTAACGCCGTTCTCCTCGGCCCACTGCTTCATGCCGGCAGCCACTGCATCGGCTATAGAGCGGTCGAGTCGCGAACCGTTGTCAATGACATCAATGAGCTTGTCATATACATCTGCAGGCAGGTACTTATACATCTTTGCCCTATTGAAGACATACTTGCCGAAGTATTCTGACGGGCGTTCCAGCGGAACCATTACTTCCAGCGGCTTTTTCTTGAAAGCCTCTTCAACAACCTGAAATCTTAAGTTTGTCATTGTTAAAAAGTTTTATTTATTATACTTATGCCTATTCTTTATCTGAAAACATATGCAAAGATAATGCTAAATTTCATTATGACACCTTTTTATGAGATAAATGTTGCTTTTTTTTACATTCATAGCGCAATTTATAATACAAAGTAAGTCTTTCGCAGACTTAAATTGGCATAGCATGCGCCACACGCCACCACTCACCCACATGTCAATGACGCCACGTCGCCCGGTGTGTACTTACGCCCGTCAAGCAGAAACCTTACGGCCCGGCGCCCTGCCGCATTCTACTTCTGCATCCACAGACTTATGCGGCGCATGGCCTCCTTGCAGTCTTCACGCTCACCGAAGGCCGTAAGCCTTACGAAACCTTCGCCGCTCGGACCGAAGCCTACGCCCGGCGTACATACCACCTGCGCTCCATAGAGCATCTGCTCAAAGAACTTCCAGCTGTCAATGTTGCCCGGAGTCTTCACCCAGAGATACGGAGCGTTTACGCCGCCATACACCTTCAGGCCTAAAGATGTCAGCGTCTCGCGCATTATCTTGGCGTTGTCCATATAGTATTTTATAGTCTCCCTTACCTGCTCCTTGCCTTCGGGGGTATATATAGCCTCGGCTGCGCGCTGGCTTATATAGCTTGTGCCGTTAAACTTGGTGCACTGCCTGCGATACCACATCGGATTCAGCGGATAGCGCTCCTTGCCGTCTATGCTGGCAGCCGTAAGTTCCTTGGGCACAACCGTATAGCCGCATCTAACGCCGGTGAATCCTGCCGTCTTCGAGAAACTTCTGAACTCTATCGCAACCTTGCGCGCCCCTTTTATCTCATAGATTGAATGGGGAATGTCGTCGTCCTGAATATAAGCCTCGTATGCAGCGTCATAGAATATCAGAGTGTCGTTTTTCAGCGCATAGTTCACCCACTTGCGCAGTTCTTCCTTCGTTATAACGGTTCCCGTAGGGTTGTTCGGATAACACAGGTATATTATGTCGACACGCTGGTCGGGTATCTGTGGCACAAAGTTGTTCTCTTCCGTGCATGGTATGTAGGTAACGTTGCTCCACTTGCCGTCAACAAGCGCACCAGCCCTGCCGCACATCACGTTAGAGTCGACATATACGGGATATACCGGATCGGTAACGCCGAAGTTGTTGTCCCAGCGCACCAGTTCGCCAATGTTGCCCGTGTCGCTCTTTGCACCGTCGTTGACGAACACCTCACTCGGGTCGATATGTATGCCGCGCGAAAGATAGTCGTTCTTCACGATAGCCTCACGCAGGAACATGTATCCCTGTTCAGGACCGTATCCGTGAAAGCCTTCCCTGGTGCTCATCTCGTCAACGGCCTTGTGCATGGCCTTGATAACAGCAGGACACAGCGGACGCGTAACGTCGCCGATGCCAAGGCTTATCACGTTGGCCTTCTGATGCGACACCTTAAAGGCATTCACCTTTTTCGCAATGTCGGCAAACAGATAGTTTTTTGTCAGTTTTAGATAATGTTCGTTTATTAATGCCATATTTATTTTTATTGATGTTTAAGTTATTTTCTTTTCTATGTTGTGACTGTTCCTAATTCCGGCCTCTGCCTGTTTCTAAAAATTCCTGATACAATCTTTTGTCTTTAAAAAACTCACCTAATCTGATTTATGCTTATATCCGCAACCTTATCAGGGAAGCGGTATCTCGCCGTCAAACACAAATTCGGCACCGCCAGTAAGATAAACATGATTGTCAGTTTCTCTCCATTCAATTTCGAGCGTGCCTCCGTCCATCACGACCTTACTGCTGCAGCCTGCCACTCCGAGCTTTGCCGCCGCAACAGCCGTGGCGCATGCCCCGGTGCCGCATGCCATCGTTATGCCGCTCCCACGCTCCCACACCCTTGTACGCAGCGTGTCTTTCTCAACGAGATGGGCAAACTCTATATTACAGCGTGCAGGGAAAGCCTCGTGATGCTCCAGCAAGCGCCCGTAGGTCTCTACGTCGGCAAGGCCTTCAGCGTCCGTGAATATCACGAAATGCGGATTACCCATCGACACAAACATGCCTTTAAAGAGTTTGCCGCCGGCTTCAAGCATGCCTCCCGCCTCGGCGTCTGTCCTAGGCACAAACTGTCCGGCCACATCAAAGCGCGGCTCAAGCATATCTACGGTTACGCTGTCAACCTTCTGTCCGCAGACATGCAGGTTCAGAGTTTTTATTCCCGAAAGAGTTTCGAGGCGTATAGTACGACTCGACGTCATGCCTTTTTCATAAAGATACTTTCCAATGCATCTTGAGGCATTGCCGCACATCATTGCTTCAGAACCGTCGGCATTGAATATGCGCATGGAAAAATCGGCATCGGCAGACACAGGACGCCCTATCAGCACCAGTCCGTCGCTGCCTATGCCCTTATGGCGCGAACTCCACTTTATGGCAGCCTCAACAGGAGAAGGAATATTATACAGCAACGTATTAACATAAATATAATCATTCCCGGCTCCGTGCATCTTCGTAAATCTAATCATTGTTGGTGTCATTATGATTATCTTTTCACGTTAATGTTTTCTTTTTGCATGATTTTCAATGCAAATTTACAACATCTTGTGCAACATAATAACACTTTCATCAATTTATTACATTACTTTATACAAAATATTACGTTTTATCAATAAATATGCAATATTTATTATAAATCATCACAACAAATAACCATACTCAATACAAATCGTCAGCAAAATAAAAAGTTTAGATTACCGAAAAACAACATCAAAAATCCAAAAATATCCATTAAAATTAATGGGTTATAATAACAAGGTTACACGAACAGGCTTATTGACAAAAAACCGGCTCTTGTCTCGCTTTGGACAAGAGCCGGTTGTATCTTATAATAACGCTATATTACAAAGGCGTTAAACGTACGGAGATTATCACTTTTCTTTACTTTTTCATCCGCATGTTGAGCTGATAAATGGCGGGCAGGAATATGAACATAGAGAATATCAGCGACAGCACCACACTCTTCTGATTGCCGCCGAAAAGTCCGTCGAGACTGCTCATCGAGGCTATATGCGGGAACAGTGTGCACAAGACGTACACCACGGTGTTGTTGACCCAATGGACAGCCACACCGGGCAGGATGCTCCCCGTGCGGTAATACATCCAGCCGAGCAACAGACCAATGAGGAAGGCATGGGGCATCTGGGCTGGATTTAGATGGATGACGGCAAACACGGCTGCTGATATCAATATGGCCACCCACGGACGCGAGAAGCTGCCGAGAAGCGACTTGAGGATGGCGCCGCGGAACACGGTCTCCTCAACAAACGGAACCAGCAGGCAGAGCACAAAATAGCCATACTGGCTGCTCATGAGCTGGCGGAATGTTTCTTCTGACGTGTTGGCCAGGTCAGGCATAAGGCTCTGAAGCCACACCGAAGGCAGCAGAGTGCCGAACGAGGCTATGCCGCTCCAGAAGAATATGCCCCACTTGCCTGAACGCAGATAGGCAGGCGAGAGCACGGCCCACTTGCGCCAGACAAACAGCGCAAGCGTGAGGGCACTGTAAACGGCGCACGAAAGTATCTGCATGGGGGCGGTTATCAGCTCAAGTTTCTGACCGTTAAGCACGGCGAGCACGTCTGACGAGGAATGGCCGGCAGCGAGAAGCCACACGGCAAACACCGCCCACGACACAAAATACTGTATGCAGATGAATGCAAACAGATATAATAATGCTTTCTTCATTTCTTGAATTTATGTGATAAAACTATGTTTTAACAGGAAAAATATGTGCGAATGGGCGCATCGCACTTAGCAATCACGCCCTTTCGAGTATCTTTTCGGCAGCTTCGCGGTCGAGCCACAGCTGGTCTACGAGCTTTTTGATTGAGCAGAACTTCTGCTCGTCGCGCAGGCGGTGATAGAACAGCACGTCTACCTGCCGGTCGTAGATATCTTCCTCAAAGTCGAAGATGTTAACCTCGAGCGTGGTTTCATGACCGTCAAAGGTTGGCCTTGTGCCGATGTTCATCATGCCGTTGAGCAGACCATCGCAGCCCTCCACCCTTACTTTCACGGCATAAACGCCATGCTCGGGTATCAGCTTCTGCGCATCGTCCACCTCAATGTTGGCCGTAGGAAAACCCAGTTTGCGTCCCTCACGGTAGCCGCCCTTCACCTTACCTGAAAAGAAGTAAGGATAGCCAAGGCACATGGCAGCCATGTCGGCCTCGCCTCCGGAAAGGAATGTGCGTATAACCGAGGAGCTTACGTTGACGCCGTTGAGCACGAAAGCATTGCCGCGCACCACCTCGATGCCTATCTCGCGGCCATAGCCCACATAGTCGTCAAAGCCTTCTGTGCGGCTGTGGCCGAAGCGGTTGTCGTAGCCCATGATGAGTTTTCTTACGTTCAGGCGGTCGCGCAGCACGTCGCGCATAAAGTCGTAGGCCGTCATGGCAGCCATTTCGCGGTCGAAGTGGAGCACTACGCAGTTGTCGGCACCGGTTTTTGACAGCAGTGCCAGCTTCTCGTCGAGCGTAGACAGCAGCTTGGGCTGAAACTCCATGTTGAGCACCTGGCGCGGATGTCGGTCGAAGGTTATCACCGTCGACTGCAGTTCAGAGCTGGCCGCCGCGCAGTCGGTTACAGACTTTATGAGATACCGGTGTCCGCGGTGAACGCCGTCGAAGAATCCGATGGTGGCCACGCAGGGCGCCATCTCAGCGCTGTCGGTATCTGTAAATATAGTTCTCATAAGCTACTTTACGGTTATTATTTCACACACGGTCGAGCCATTCGTCGCCCGTAAGGTTAAGGCTCATCATGCCCAACTGGCTTGCTGCAGCACAGTTTACGGGTGAGTCGTCGATAAACAGTGTCTCGTAGGCCGCCATGCCCGAGTCCATGAGCACCTTGCCGAATATCTGCGGGTCGGGCTTCAGCATATGCATGCGGTACGACAGATATGTCTTCTCAAAATAGTCGTCAACGTCCATGCCGTCATTCCTGAACATGCCGTCCAGGGCCTTCTGCCAGTGTATGGGGTTGGTGTTGCTCAGCAGCACCATGCGGTAGCGCCCCCTGAGGCTTGCCAGTTTTTCGAGCCGCTGGCGTGGTATGTCTGTCAGCAATGCGTTCCATGCCTCGCAGATGTCTGCATCGTCAGCATTGCAGCCGGTGCAGATGCGTCTCACCTCGTTGCAGAACTCCTCAACGCCGGTGTTGCCCACCTCAAGGTCGTGAAACAGGTCTTCCTGACGGCACTCGTCAACGTACCTTACTATCTCGTGTGCTCCAATCTTGTCGAAAGCCTCGATGCAGCGATGCTTGTCAAGATTGACAAGCACGCCGCCGAAGTCGAATATTATGTTCTTTATTTCTTGCATCTCAGCCTCTTTATTCCACGCCATATCTCACCTACCCACATTACTATGGATGTTGCGCCGATTATGGTTATCCATTCCATGGCCGACAGCGGTTCCGTGCGGAACATCTTGCCGCCGAAGGTTACGATGAGCCACTGGCCTGCAAGAATGAACAGCAGGACGAGCAGCAGACCGTTGTCGTGCTTGAAGTCGTGGAACGCCGAATGGTTAGAGCCGAACGACTTGGCGTTGAACAGATTCCAGAACTGCAGCATGACGAACGTGGTGAAGAATATCGAGAGTTCATGTATATGAAGGTCGGCACCGCTCGACAGACTGTGCAGGAGCAATGCGAACAGCACGGCAAAGAATGCCAGGCCGCAGAACACGATGCCCTTGGCCATGCCGCGTGTGATGATAAAGTCGGTGCGCTTGCGCGGTTTTTCCTTCATCACCTCCTCCGACGGTGGCAGAGATGCCAGAGCCAGTGCGGCAAAGGTGTCCATTATGATGTTCACCCACAATATCTGTGTAACGGTGAGCGGCATTTCTGTTCCTATCACTGAGCCGCAAAGCACGAGCAGCAGAGCCGTAACGTTTACTACGAGCTGGAAGAACAGGAAGCGCTGTATGTTGCGGTAGAGCGAGCGGCCCCACATAACGGCGTTGACAATACTGCGGAATGAGTCGTCTATCAGCGTCATGTCGCTGGCCTCCTTGGCAACCGACGTTCCCGAACCGAGCGACAGGCCCACATGGGCGTGGTTGAGCGCAGGGGCATCGTTGGTTCCGTCGCCTGTAACGGCCACCACGGCGTCATGCTTCTGCAGCAGGTTCACAAGGCGCTGCTTGTCGGTCGGCCTTGCACGGCTCATCACCTTCAGCTTCATCACACGGTTGAAAGCCTCATCGTCGCTCAAAGCGGCAAAGTCGGGACCTGTTATCTGAGCCTCGGCAGGCGTATCGGCATCCCAGATGCCTATCTGGCGGGCTATCTCGATAGCTGTGGCCGATGTGTCGCCGGTTACTATCTTAACGGTTATACCTGCGTCGATACATTCCTTCACGGCTGCGGGCACGTCGGGACGTATCGGGTCGCTTATGGCTGCCACGGCCTGGAACGTAAGGTGAGCGTCGGGCGTCAGCTTGGCAGTGTCGATGTCGTCGCCGTTGCCAAGCACCTTATATGCAAACGCCAGTGTACGCATGGCCTGGTTCTGATATCCCGTAAGGCGCTCGCGTATCTCGTTGCGGCGCGCGTCGTCTATGTCGCAGAACTTGGCAACAATCTCAGGCGCACCTTTCACGAAGAGCACTCGCTCAGAGCCGCGTTTAACTATGGTTGCCATATACTTGCGTTCGGTAGAAAACGGCAGCTGATGCTCTATGTTGTCTGCCTGGCGCAGCGCCTTATAGTCAGTCTTGTTCTTCTCGAGCCACAGCAGCAGGGCCACTTCTGTAGGGTTACCAATGCCCTTGCCTCCTTCTTCGTCGAGATGTGCGGTTGTGTTGTATGCTATGGCTTCGTTAAACAGAGCTGCGTCGTCGGCATACATTGCCATGTCGGCCACCTGCATCTTGTTTTGCGTCAGCGTACCCGTCTTGTCGGTGCATATCACCGTAACGGCACCCATTGTTTCGCAGGCATGGAGCTTGCGCACAAGGTTGTTGTTCTTGAGCATGCGGCGCATGTTGAGAGCCAAGCTGAGCGTAACGGCCATAGGCATGCCCTCGGGCACAGACATCACGATGAGCGTAACGGCCATCATGAAGTATTCGAGCACCACCTTCACCATGCCGAGATAGTTGTCCGAATGCCACAGGTTGTGCGGATCGGTCAGTATGTCGCGGCCGAGGAATATCACAAATGCTGCCACTGATATGCCCACACCAAACTTGCTTATCATCTTGGCAAGCTTGTCGAGCTGCATGTTCAGCGGAGTCTTAACCGAAGTCATCTCCGTACTTGAGCGTGCCACCTTGCCTATTTCAGTAGCATCTCCAACCTCAGTAACCTGATACACGCCGCGGCCGTTCATCACCATAGTGCTGCGCAGCACCTTCGACGAGGGATAAGTGGCCTCCTTGTCGTTCTTGTCGGGGTCGGCATGCTTTGTTATTATAGGCTCGCCGGTGAGCGACGACTCGTCTATCTGCAGGTCGGTCGACTCGATAAGCGTTCCGTCGGCAGGTATCTCGTCGCCGACTTCTATTATAACAATGTCGCCCACGACAATGTCCTTGCGTGCCACCTGCACCACCTTGCCGTTGCGGCGCACCTTTACGGGAGACTCCTCGCCGAGAGCCGTAAGCACATTAAACTTCTTGGCTGCGTCCATCTCGAAGTAAAATCCGATGGTGGTGGCAAGGATTATGGCAAGGATAATGCCGATAGACTCAATGTAGTTGTTCTCGATTACGGCAAGACCGAGCGAGATAACAGCTGCAAAAAGTAAGATTTTGATTATCGGATCCTTGTATTTTTCAAGATAAAGTTTCCACAAGGGTGTCCTCTCCGGGGGTGTAAGCACATTCTCGCCATGCGCCGAACGGCTCTTTTCCACTTCATTATCCGTCAGCCCGGGCTGATTGGTGAATAATGGGTTAAATTCGTTACTCATTTAAGACGTATAAATAATGAATTGATATTATAATCCGACTTGAACATCACAGACCCGTCAAGACCCGTAAGCCTCATTATGAGTCCGTTAATTTTACATTCTGCAAAGTTAACATAATTCGCTGAATTGTATCAACGAGACGCCCACAATCATGGTTTTTTAACGAATATTTTACCGCAAAACAACTTTTCTTCGTCATTTAAAGCATATTTTGCAAAAAATATTTGGTTATTTGAATAAATAGCTATACCTTTGCACACGAAAACTTAACACCGCAAGGTTTAAGAGGGCTTTTAGCTCAGTTGGTTAGAGCAACAGACTCATAATCTGGAGGTCCCAGGTTCAAGCCCTGGATGGCCCACCGAAGACAGGAAAGCATTTTGCTTTCCTGTTTTTTGTTGTATATATATTATGTCGACACAATACTATTTGAGGACTCCAAAGAGCGGAATTCTATGATATTCGCTGAAAACATGAGACATATCATCGTACACTGCAACAAAATTTAGCAAGAAATGGTGTAGTTATTATAAAAATTGCAGATAGTGATAGCAATGCAGCCTAAAAGACATGATTTCTAATTAGAATTATAAGAAAGAAATTAAGAGCAACATGTTGAACAATGCTTATCTGCCTTTCACTCCAAATGCTATTTTTTAACATAAAATGGCAAATATTTTTCATCCCCACTACAAGATTCAACGTTTTTTCGTATCTTTGTTGCCGACTACTGTAAAGTTGTCAGAAACAATAGAACGAAGAGCGTTATTGAAACTCGCCTTTACAATCAAATTCTCGCAAAATTTGAATATGGAAATAGGTCGGGGAGCAACAACGCTCACGCTACGGATATATACTATCCTGAAAGGGAAAGCTATATACTCGCATGGCGTGAGTGGCTGTTGCTTACTCATTTCCATAGGCAATGCGAGAAGCCCGATTGTTGAGTAAGCATAGATACAGTCCTCACGCTTTTCACATTTAGCAACTTAGTGTCCAACGGAGGATGAGGAACACAAAAAATATTATAATATGGGACTATTTAAATTCAGCCAGAAGTATACAGAAGAAGATTTACAGCGAGAAATACATGCTCTTGCTGCTTTGTTCCGCCAAGCAAACGGTGTAGATTCAACTACAAAATCAAGAAACCAATTAAAACAAGAACTCACTGTACAACTACATCAAGTCCTTGATATTTGTAGAAAAGGGGACTTTACTGGATGTGAAATAGTAGAATGGAATCCAGGACTTCCAAGAACAGGGAATTACACGTCATTGAGCAACGTTACTCCAATGGTACAAGTTTTTATTGAATTAATGCCATAAAAAATTTGCTGTTCTTAAATCTATTGCACATCTTCGTTGGAGCAGATAAAAAATTTGTTAAGAACCATGGATATTACTTATGACAGAAGTGTAAATGATAGAGAAGTTGATGTAGTTGTTATAACTGCTGAGAATTGTGCTATTGATTTATAGGATTTAACAATTTGAACGATAATGGGATTTTTTTCATCTAATACAGAAGTAGATGCCCTAAAACAAATAGAAAAAATCAATATTGAAATGAGGGCTATCAGTGCTTTAATTCACCTCAACTATGATATGATTGATGGTCGGAATCGAAACCAAATTAAATCGCACTTCATCAACATTGTCCGTTACGGAAAAAAATATGATAAAATCAAACAGAATCTATCAGAAATGGATAAAATGCTAATGTTGGGAGCAACTGTTGATGTTTGGAATGGAGAGCGTGTGGGAGTCATAATGTGGGAATCTTACTTTAGAAATACTATGGAATATCTATATCAGAACTTAAATTATTAACATCATGGGACTTTTTAATGCAGTATCATCTATCAATAAAATTAATAAATTATTGAAAGACTTGGAAAACCAAGTAACCATTACGCAAGACCAAGTGCAAAGGAATGCGCCAGTTAATACCTTGCAGAACAGCTTAAATGTACTTAAACACATTCACCAAGATTTAATAGATACTTTCATCAACAGTAGTGGTGCAAGAGTTTCTAAGTATAATCTTTTTGGAGATAAAATGAGAATGCATGATATTCTTACTTACAGCAAGAATGTAATTTATAATTTGGCAGCAATCATAAATAACTATAAGATATAGATTTATTCAAAAAAGCGTTATGCTTTTTTGAATAACATTGTGGCATTTTCAGCGAATTAATGAATTAGAAAACAGAAAAACATATCAAATGAAAGGGAGTTTAGCTAAATTATTCTTAGTTGGAATCAGGACAAATCTCGTCATGTGGATAATAGTCTAGAGCACTCACATCTGAATTATATCACCACAACGGATGGTTTATATAATTTATTGTTGTGTGCCTTACTTATTATAAAATCAAACAGTCCATAAATCTTAGTAATAAGAGAGTCTAAAATAGGATAATAAGCCAAAGTACCCACACCTTTTCTTTATATGTAACAAGTCACATAATAACCAATCGCTACTTCCGGGTATTGAGTGGCACATTAATCATATTATGACAATTAATACAGTTAAGCTGGACGTTCCGTTCACACAAAAAGAAAAGTATGTTATCGCTTCCACTCTCACGTGTTTAGTTGCTGACACAGCAAAAGGAAATCTGTTTATATGCGATGCGTTCCAAGAATTAAATATTGATCATTACGAGATGGAAAGAATAATTCCAGAAATAATAGAAACGGAAGGACAAGATGGCTTTTTCAGAATTATAGGCGCCATGAGTAGCAATAAGAAAAAAGCAGCGCAACAATATTTTAGTAAAGCCCTTATAGATGGAGATGGGAAGGACAAGCCTGATGCAATTTTGATATTCCAAACATTACTTGATAGATGTGGATTGAAAGATGCCACTTTAGAATTTCCTATAAACAACTGTAATCCAATAAATGTAAGACTTGACAGTTCTGTAAAATCAATTTCACGTACCGCAGCTTATCATTTGTCATCTGTAATAGCAAACGGAATTTTGCTTTCTCAAAATAATGATGTAATCATATATAAAGACCATATCGATTTTGGTAAATGTTTCAATTCTAAAATTCAAGGAACATCAGGAAATATTGCTCCTAATTTTTATATGGAATATGGAAATGTCATTTATCGTTTTGGCTCAAACCTTAAATGCGGATGGTTTAGGAAACAAATTGACTATGTTGGTACAATGACGCCAACATCTCCCGACGCTCCTGAAATATTCAACCTTATTTATCCTCGTTTCGCATGATAACAATAAAAAAAACATATGGTGTAAGAGGCGTATATGATTATCGTACTCTTATTCGTCTGCAAGAATTGATTTCTTTAGCAAAGCAGCAATATGGGTTAGTGGGTAAAGCTGTTATTGATGCAGAAAAGATTACTTACTATAAATTTGGCTTAAAATTAGGAATCTGCCGTTTAGCAACAAACGGCTTAGTTGTGAATGAAGATGGCATAGTATGTGATCGTGGAACATTTTTTCCTGAAATCATAGACAGGCAAGTGCTAACGGATTTGTGTGTTCTTTTTAATGTGAAGGCAAACATTTAATACTTAGTAAAATGAATATTCGCTTATCTTTGATTAAACAAATTGATAGCCGTGCATGGTTTCCATTAGCAGCTTTAATACATTCATATCTCCAAAATCATCACAATGTGGGAGCAGTAGAAATATGTGAAAACGAGATACGGTTTACCAAAGGCGTATTTTTTACATTGGGACGCATTAATTACACTCCATATCAAATTGTTTGCAGAAACGGAGTGATATATTATGAAGGAGCAGGCATTCAGAATGTACCTAAAGATGATTTATTTGTTTTCTTGGTGAATGCATTACGTCAATTACGCCCTGGCTATATGATTAAACTATGAATGAAGAAATATATAAGTACTTTTTTAAGGATATTCAATTTATGGTATAGTGTAGATAGTCCTATATACAGGCCTATAAAAATAAAAATGAAAACAACATTTATATTCATCGCCATTGTCATAGCTTTGTCAGCTTGCAGCATAAAACAAGAAAAGACAAAGCAAGCTTCAACAATAGACAGCACCCTGCAAAATAAAGTTGCATCAATCATGGAAGGTAAACTGAAAGAGTTTGGCGCACAATCAGGATATGTCTTAATTATGGATGTTAAAACAGGACAAATAATAGCGTCTTATGGTAAAGCCACCTCGACTCCTTATAGGTCAGAATTGGTACGCCTGGCAACTTTGTCTGCGGCATTGAAAACAGGCAAAGTACATTTAAACGATACCGTAGATACAGGAAATGGTATATGCATTGTTGACAAAGACACATTGTTTGACCATAACTGGCATAGAGGCGGCTATGGAAAGCTGACAGTAAGACAAGCGTTTGCACAAAGCTCTGTTGTAGGCAATTACAAGATGGCCGTTAAAGCGTTTGGAGACAATAAAGAAGAATATTTCAACAAAGTGCGTAATATATACAGCATGATAAGTGACACAACTTCAACAATTGTTTTTGCCAATCATGTAGAATGGGCTACAATAACGCCAATGCTGACATTGACATTTGTCAATGAGATTGCAGCCAGCACTGGAAATGACAGCTTGAAGTCTGCATTACGTTATGCCGTTACAAATGGATTAGGAGTGAAAGCCAATACAGGCAAAACGGAAGTTGCAGGAATATCAGGAACTACACGGCAGGAAAACGGCTCTTATTTGGCGGAGTTTTGCGGATACTTTCCATTCAGTAATCCCCAATATTCCATTATTGTGACTATCCATAAAAAAGATATACCTGTAAGCGGTGGAGCAATGGCAGGTAACGTGTTTAGGGAGATTGTGGAATACATGATTACAGAATAATCAGTTTAGGAATAGTTTTAAGTTTTGTCCAATTTATCTTCCAGCCACTCTTAAACAGAGAAAATAAAAATAAGTTGAAATTTATACAAACAACATTTTTTTGAATAAGACTCTTTTATAGGAAGTAGTTTGGAAAGTACCACATCAAATAGATCGTCAACCCATAACAGTTATAAATTTAACCGAAGCCAACTTTAATCAGGGAAAGGACTGTTTAAGGGCAACCGAAATCAGGAAAGGACACAATCTTACAAACCATAAAAAAGTTTTTAAAGAAACTCATCACTCGTCACGTCGGCATGTAATGGCTTGATATTCAATCTATTACGATGTGACGAGTTGACTTTCCAACTCGTCACACTATCGGCTGTCTCCATGTTATGTGATGAGTTTGGCCGGCAACTCATCACGCTATAACGCACTGAGCGACAATAGATTAAGCTGCAATGTGACGAGTGATGAGTTTCTTTTAAAAATATATTCGCCCGTATCATCAACATAGGAACATAAACATTGCAACAAGAATGTGCAGCAGACGTTATAAATGCCATTATATTAAAATCTGTATAAAACAAAACGCTGACATACAAAAGCATCCCTTTTACACTGCAAAACATGACCTTTCAGCATGCAAAAGGGCACGTTTTAGAGATATGAAGATATCCAATAAATAAAAGTATAATACTTGATATCAACAATATACCCCTATTATTCCACACATTTTAACCACGCTAAACAACTGTTTGAACAACTTGAATCAATTTATCTTAAAAAGATTTAGAGGAAAGATGGCTTAATGATAAATTGGCTAATTTTGCGACATCGGCTAATAGCCGGGAAATGATGTGAGGAGAAGAATGACAGGAAACGGAATGAAAGAAATTTATTTTTGATGTGACATATGAAAAGGATTTTATTTATAATAACCGCGGCAATAATTCTTGTGGCATGCGCCACGACGGACAGGCAACAGAATGACAGGAAGAAACAGGAGAAGGCAGAGAGGATAAGCAGGGCGGTGTGCAACCGCGACTTCAAGATAAACGTGCAGACGGCTCACCCAACTAGGGGTATGTCGGTGCAGCTGACGGCAGACTTCGACCTGAGGATTAAAGGCGACAGCGTGGTGTCGTATCTGCCATACTTCGGCCGTGCTTATAACGTGCCTTACGGCGGCGGAAAGGGGCTCAACTTCAGCGGAGTGACAGAGGACTTCAAGATAACGCAGCCTAAACGCGACAGAAAGCACGTGGAGTTCAGCGTGAAGAACGATGAGGATACATATAAATTCCACATTGATATTTTTGACAACGGCAGCGCGTCGATAAACGTCATGCCGCAGCAACGCGAGATGATATCGTTCAATGGCGAGATTGAACTGCACGAATGACGCCACAACGGCGACCTTGAGAAAAACCATTTTGGGGATAGACGCATAGACTAAAATGTAAATATTTCGGATGTCAGCCGAACAATTAACGCTCTCAGAGCAGCGATAGTCTTCACGAATACGGGATTTTACATGAAAACGCCCAAAATAGGGCGTTTATGTTAAGTCTTTATCATTCAACACATTACGCAGGCTGAGCGACAAAACAGCAAGAGTTAAAATATATTACTCGGCCACTTACGGTGCAAAAGTGGGCCTTTTACGAAGTGAAAGCAGGCCGTTTTCTACTCAAAAGTCATAGATTAAGGCACAAAAAACGTATGTTTTGGCTCGTTTAAAACGGGCCAAAAGCAAACGTATGTTAATAAAGGAGACATGCAAGAGCATTAAATTTAACATCCGTTACATATCAGATTTCTAGATTGAAAAATTATTTTGTCCTAAATTTTTACCCGGCCAACGTTAGTAGAATTGATTGCAAAAAGTAAAATTTTATGGAATAATAAGAATATAAAGGCACAGCTACATAAATCTCACCAATGCAACGAAAAGCAAATACAGCCAATTAATCAACAATTATTCTGCTTTTTACACTTTGAGAATTTAAAGTCAAATCAGTCATTATAGTTCTGCTGTACAGACTTAGATTGAACGGATTAACCATTTGGCTACTCAAAGGAAAACAAATGCAAGAATACAACAAAGAAGACTACTGGAGGCATCAATACACTTGCAACAGGCAGAACATATCCAGGGTGCTGACTATTCAGGATTAAGAACAATTCTGCAAAACATCCGATCCGTAACAAAAAAGGTGGATACACATTAATGCGTATCCACCCTATTTATATTGAATATATGACTTAACGTCTTATTCAGCAAAACACTTATGCAGCCTTAACCTCTGATGTCTTGTTAACCTTGCGACCTAAAGTGATGTAAGCAATAGGAGCTGCAATGAAGATTGAAGACAGTGTACCGAATACAACACCGAGAATCATCGCGAACGAGAAGCTGCGGATGCTGTCACCTCCAAGGAAGAAGATACAGAGCAATACCAGCAACGTTGTTGAAGACGTGTTGATTGTACGTGCCAATGTCTCGTTCAGAGAGTCGTTGAATATTGTCCAGTAATCACGCTTCTTGTACAGTCCGAGGTTCTCACGTATACGGTCGAACACAACCACCTTATCGTTGATTGAATAACCGATAACGGTAAGGATAGCTCCGATGAACGTCTGGTCGATTTCGAGAGAGAACGGAACCAGACCCCACAATGCTGAGTAGAAGCCGATAACGATTATCGTATCGAGAGCCAGAGCAACTGTTGAACCAACAGAGAAGGCTACATTGTGGAAACGGATGAGGATGTATAAGAAGATAGCTATAAGAGCGAATATGACGCTTATGATAGCTCCGTATGTGATATCCTTAGCAACTGACGGACCCACCTTGGCACTACTGATAATAGAGCCGCCTGCGCGTACATCAGGATTCTTGAACACCTCTACGCTCTTCTGTGTCACCATGCCTGCGCTTGAGAGCGACTTGAACAGGATGTCCTCTACCTCGTTGTCAACTGCCGGATTGTTAGAATCAATCTTATAGTTAGTTGAAATACGGATGGTCTTGTGGTCTGTACCCAATGCAATTGCGCTCACTGTACTGTTCGGGAATGCCGGACGGAGCACTGCAGTTACCTGCTCAGGCTCTACGGCCTTCTCAAGCTTGATTACATAGTTACGTCCACCTGTGAAGTCGATGCTCTTGCTGAGACCGCGAACTGCGAAGCTGATAGCGAACAGCACAACTGCAATACCTGCTATTGTGAAGGTCTTACGGTACATTGACATAAAGCCGATGTTTGTGCCCTGCAGGAACTTGCGAGATATCTTTGTTGTGAAGTTCTGGTTCAGCCACTTGTCTTTCTTCATCTTGTGCTCATAAACGAGACGTGTAAGATAAACGGCTGTGAAGAATGAGCAGCAGATACCGATTATAAGAGTTGTGGCGAATCCGCGGATAGGACCTGTACCGAAGACATAAAGGATGACACCTGTTATGATTGAGGTAAGGTTAGAGTCGAAGATAGCAGAGAAGGCGTTGCCATAACCGGCCTCGATAGCCTGCTTGAGCTGCTTGCCATTGCGTAACTCTTCCTTGGTACGCTCATAGATAAGCACGTTAGCGTCGACGGCCATACCCAATGACAGCACGATACCAGCAATACCCGGCATGGTCAGCGCCGCCTGGAAGGAGGTTAGAATACCTAACGTAAAGAAGAGGTTAAGTATAAGTGCCAAGTTGGCCATCATACCCGGAATCAGGTCGTACATGACGATCATGTAGATCATCAGCAATACGAAGGCTACAACGAACGAGATAAGACCCTGCTGGATTGACTGTGCACCGAGTGAAGGTCCTACGACGTCCTCCTGAACGATACGTGCCGGAGCAGGCATACGTCCTGACTTAAGAGTATTGGCAAGGTCCTTGGTATCCTCGATAGTGAAGTTTCCGTTGATAGAAGACTGTCCGCCGGGGATTTCGCCGTTAACTCGAGGTGCGCTGTAAACAGCATCGTCGAGCACGATGGCAATAGCCTTACCCACATTAGCCTTTGTAAGGGCTGCCCAGCGGCGTGCACCGTCTGAGTTCATGGTCATGCTTACCTCAGGAGCACCTGTAACGTTGTTAAACTGGTCTGTAGCATCTGTTATCACGTCGCCTTCAAGCGGAGCACGTCCGTTGCTCTGTGTAACCTTTATTGCATAAAGTTCGAACACATTCTTTACAGAAAGTCCGTCAGCAGGCTTAGCGCCCCAGAGAAGTTTCAGGTTAGACGGGAGCACCTGCTTGGCAAGTTCAGATGTGATAATCTTGTTGATTGCTGCTGTATCGCGTACGTTAGCATATCCTACAACGCTCAGTGAGCCCTGCGGAGCCAGCTGCAACATAGCCAGCAGAGGATTCTGCTTCTTGGCGAGAGCGAGCTGTGCATCAGTCTCAGTAGCCTTGGCAGCGTTCTTTGCGTCATTCTTTATCTGGAACTTAGGCTTAGCCTCTGCCTTTGCGGGCTCAGCCTTGGCAGCTGTGCTGTCGCTTACAGCAGTTGTATCAGCGGCTGTAGCAGACGAACCGGCAGCAAGACGCTGGTTGATCTGAGCCAGATACGGAGTAACCTCTTCGCTGTTGAATGTCTCCCAGAATTCGAGGTTGGCGCTACCCTGAAGAAGTTTACGGATACGCTCAGGCTCGCGGATACCAGGCATTTCTACCATGATACGGCCCTGCTGTCCCTCAAGTTTCTGGATATTGGGCTGAACAACGCCGAACTTGTCGATACGGTTGCGCACTACGTTGTAAGAGTTGTCGATAGCCGACTGAACCTCTTCGCGCAGAGCCTTCTCCACCTCAGCGTCAGAGCTTTGTGTGCTCACCTTGCCCTTAAGCTGCTGTGTGGCAAAAACTTCAGCCAGACGATGTCCGGGCGCATTCTGATGATAATACTTAATGAAAAGAGAGATAAAATCACTCTGACTTGTCTCTTCCTCCTTCTTAGCCTGTTCCATTGATTTAACGTAGGCAGCGTCTGTCTTGTGGTCAGCCAGCACGTCTACAACATCAGGAACAGAAATCTCGAGGATTACGTTCATACCGCCTTTAAGGTCAAGACCCAGACCAATCTGCGTCTCCAAGCACTTCTGGTAAGAATAAATACCCAGATATTTAACAGAATCCTTGTAGTTCTGCTGGTCAATCGGGTCTTTAATCTTTGCTGCCTGACTGTCGTAATAGCTTGTTGCGACAGAGAAAGACAAATAGAAAATGCTTGCAAGCGTCAGTAAGACGGCTGTAACAATTACAATTCCTTTGTTTTGCATTTTGATTATTATTAATTTTTAATGTTTTTTCGAGTTTGATATTAATAGGGCACAAAGATAATTATTTTTTTAAACTTTGAAAAATTTAATGCCTCTTATTATTCATTTTAGCGGTTATTTTTATCCTTTCCACGCTTTTTGAGCCAACAATAAATGGGGTAATGGTCTGAATAGCCGATACTTCGGTCAACTTTGCACTTATAGGGCTGCCACAGCTTTGAGCACATTATGTTGTCTATGCGCACAAAGATGGCGTTGTGGTGATAGGATATGCCCGGACCGTTGCCCGACTCAACATAACAGTCGGTAAGCTCGCGCGCCAGAGTGCGGTGAGTGTACGATATGGGGTTGTCGTTAAAATCGCCGCAAAGAATCACGTTGTCGCCGCTCTTCCTCACATATTCGGCCACAGCCTCAGCCTGCGGCGCACGTATCTTGGCCGACTCTCCCAGCTTTACTGCCAGGCGTTTCGACTCAGCCCTCATCGTGTCGCTGCCCGCCTTGCCCTTAACCATGTCCTTGAAGCCGGCACGGTCGGCAAGCGACAGACCGGAAGTCTCAAAGTGATTATTAATTACCGTAACTATCTCTTCATCTACAACAACTCTAAATGCCGCACTGACATTGTTCTTCGATTCATACTCTATACGTTCACTTGATTTTATTGGATACTTGCTCAGCAACACAAGACAATCTCCACCGTTCTTACTTCTCACCGAGTCAACATAGTTGTATACATCCTTTACGGCATCGCGTAAATTATCAGTTATAACAGCCTCCTGCAGACACACTATATCAGCGTCTGAATTTATTATATATTCAAGTATCGGATTGTCGTGTCCTTCGGGGGCATTGTCGCTGGCAAAATTATGCACATTATACGACATCACCTTTATCGAGCCAGGCGGCACGTCGCGGCTGATGTTTAGCGGCCAGTAAGTACGCACGGAAGAATAGCTGACAACAAAGCCAAGCAGGGAAATAAGCATGTACCTGCGCCTGAACACCGCAAAAAAGACGAGAAAGCAGAAATTGATAAATATAAAGCCTGGAAATATCAGTCCGATATTGGCCATTATAGGATGCTCTGTCGGATTGATGCGGTCCGACAGGCCTACCAGAAACATGGTAACAGCCGTTGCCACATTGGCCCCGGCTATTATCTGCAAAGTAAGGTCTTTAATTTTTTTCATTCACAATGAAGCACATCCGTCATGTGCTATTTTCCTCCGTCAAAGAGTTTACGTTTTTCCTCCTCGCTCAGGCTGTCGTATCCGCTTCGTCTAACCTTGTCGAGTATGCGGTCTATTTCGTCCTGTTCAGCCTTCTTGCGGGCGTTGTAGTCCCAGTCTGATTCGTTTCTTGTCCTGTCATATCCTCCGGCATTGTCCGACTTGCGGTGAGAGCGGCGCTCCCAGTTGCTCTTCAGGTTGTCGAAGAACTGCTGTCCCTTCGACCTTCCGAAAGTTCCTCCGCCCGGATTGTTGCGCCAGTATCTTATCAGCAGCCATCCGAAGAGCATACCACCGAGGTGGGCGAAATGAGCCACACTGCTGTTTGACGTGCCGAGAGCCGACAACAGCTCAACAACGATGTAGATACACACAAACCACTTGGCCTTTATCGGCAGCGGAAGCGGAAATATGAACAGGCGCTCCTCAGGAAACAGCATGCCGAAAGCAAGCAGCACACCGTAAATGGCACCAGACGCGCCTACTGTTGTCCAAAGATTGAGAATGGCCGAGCTGTTATGCGCCACTGCCATTATATCGCCGAAGCCAAAGCCCGGTATCTGGTCGCTGGCAAGCATGTAGAACTCGCCAAACTGTGTTATCAGCTGTATAAGTCCGGCACCGACTCCGCAGACCATATAATAGAAGAGAAACTTCTTAGGTCCCCACACATTCTCAACCACGCAGCCGAACATCCACAGGGCAAACATGTTGAAGAACAGATGCGTGAATCCGGCATGCATGAACATATAAGTGAAAAGCTGATATATCTGGAAATCGCGCGCAAGGAAGAAGTGAAGTCCAAACACGCTGTTCAAGTCGATGCCCTGACGGCCGAACACCCATGTGGCGGCGAACATAAGCACGTTGATAATCAGCAAATTCTTTGTAATAGCAGGTATTCTGAACATACTCAAAATAATTTTTCTAGCATAATAAACGTCGGCAAAAATACTAAAAATATCTGTTATATAGCATAAAGCAGGGCATATACCAACTTTTTTTCATTAAATTCTTCACTTTTTTTTATTTTTTGTTTGACAAATAAAATGATTAGGCTATATTTGCGATAAAAATAGGTTGGGATAATTTTATACTCTAATATTTTAATAACAATTTTAATTATGAACAAAACAGAACTTATTGAAAAAATAGCTGCTGGCTCAGGTTTGTCAAAAGCTGATTCAAAGAAAGCACTCGACGCAACCGTTGCAGCCATCAAAGACGCTCTCGTAGCAGGAGATAAAGTTGCACTTGTTGGCTTTGGAACATTCAGCGTTAACGAGCGCCCGGCTCGCGAGGGTATCAATCCTTCTACAAAGGAGAAGATACAGATTGCTGCTAAGAAGGCTGCGAAATTCAAGGCCGGAGCAGAATTAACTGATGCTTTGAACTAAATAAAAGCTTCGAAAATACATAAGCCTGTATCCATGCGGATGCAGGCTTTTTTGTTTATCCTCACCGGCAGATGCGCTGAAGCATGTCAGCACCGCCATTTATGAGAAAACGGCAAGCAAACATACAGGATTTTCACTTTATATCGAGAGGATTCAGGCCATGTTTTTCACTGGCATTTCAGGCATCTGAAAAGCAGACGGTAAGACTTATAAAAAGCTTAAAGATCAACCTTGCGTATGATAAAACAAAGCATCATGCAGCAGCATAATGCCAGACTGAGGCGCATCAATAAAACTATAAAAGAAAGGGAACAGGAAATAAGAAATCTGTGAAAAAAGAATTTGTAAGAATAAGAAATAGAAAAAAGTCCAGTCTAGCTTGTGTCTTGATTTTCAACAGTGTAAATGATCTTTTTTTAAAAAACGGGAGGAGACTACGACTTTCACAAGCCCAAATGTCTCCACCCTCCTGCAATCGACTAATTGGATATAATACAAATTGATACACGGTTCATGTCGTTGTCAGCAAACGGCTGGACTTCAGACCCTTTGTAAGAGGTCTTTATCTGCGACGCAGACACACCGCATTGTTCTGTAAGCATCTTCTTAACAGCCTCCGCACGCTCTGAAGACAAGCGGCTGTTTATAGCAGCAGTGCCTGTTCCGGCATCGGCGTAGCCTGTTATTTCGACAATTGCATTTTTATGATTGTTTAAATATTTAGAAAGTTCCACTACCTTTTCGCGCTCTGACTCACGGATAACGCTTGAGTTTATCGTGAAGAATACGTCGCGCTTCATGCCCTCGTCCTTTACCTCTTCTACTACGGGCTCGCTTACCGGCTTCTCTTCAACAACAGGCTCTACAATAGTCTGCTCTACAGGCTCCGGAGCCGGGGCAGCCTTCTTCTTGTAGGTCTTGCCCAGACGGATTGTAACGCTGGCAAGAGCGTTGAAATACCAATCGGCATTGCCTGCCTTCTTTGAGTTGTACTTGTCTGAGAGGACATTTGCGTTACCCTCGATGCCGAGGCTTACGCGGTCGCTAACGCGGAAGTCGAACGACAGACCGCCACGGCCTACGGGACGAACCTTTGTGCCGCTCCACACGTAGCGCATGTCATAGCCTGCGTTGGCCAGTTCGTTGGCCTCATCGTTACCAAAGCCGATGTTTGCACCGCCGCCGATGAAAGCTGTAACACTGAACAGACGCATTGGGTTGTAACCGCAGATGGCATTAGACAGATTGAACATAAAGTCAATGCCGGGGGCTACATAGTTGTACTTATACGTAGTGTTTACGGCCTTGCCGTCCAGCATGTATCCGTTCCAGCCGCCCTTGCTCTGCCAAGCACCTACAGAAAGACGTGTGGCAAACCACGGGGTAAACTGATATCCGGCACCTAACTGAACCGTAGGAGAAAGCAAGTCGCCAAAAGAGGCCTCGCCCAATGTATACTGGGCACCGCCGTGAACGCTTACAAACCAATGCCTGTTGAACTCGTACTCAGGTTCGCTTTCCTGAGCTGACACGGGATTTCCCATAAACAGGAAACCTGCGGCCAATAATAAACTTAAATAACGCATAGCTAATGGTTTTAATTTTTTCAATTGTTCTTATAATTATTCTCTTGAGCCACCTTGGCAATGGTGAGATACCAGTTGCCGCCAACACGTGTCGGATTAACCGAGCATTTTATCGTGTTAGGACGGTTGTCGCCCTTAGGTTTCTCAAAAAACTCGATCGTGTAACGCACCTCGGTGTCGCTGTCGCTATAGAGGAGAAGTTCATCTATCTTGTAAGACAATACCGGGAATGTGGTAAGAGTCTTGCGTATCTCCTTTGAGCGTTCTTCCGAAAGAGGCATCACCTTGTTGTCCTTAACCTCATACAGCTGGCTCATAGCTCCGTCGATGTCGTTGTTCTTCAAAGTTTCCAAGAACTTCTTTGTCATGTCGAGCAGCATCATGGTGTCCTTGCTTGTACGAACCATCTGCTGGTCCATACGTGGATCTGCCGGCAAGATAGTCTCCTTTTTCTTCTTATCGCCACAAGAAGCCACAATAATCAGGGCCAAGGCCATTACGACATATTTAGCTGATTTAATCATAGAAACTTTATTATTTTTAAAAGGAGCGCCCCTCAATTACAAGGAGCGCTCCCGATTGAAGTTTTATTTTCCTTTCAGATTCCTTTTATTCAAAGTCATCTGTAGCATCACTCCTTAACGTCTTTTTACAGATGCAGGCACCTGACCGCGAGGATAAACAGGTATCTTGACATACTCTGTCAGTTTACCGTATGCATATTCTACTGTTACAGGGATGTAAACATAGAACATTTCCTCTACGTTAGAACCACCATTGTTCTTGAAGGTGATGTTGTTGCCGCTCTGGCTCAGTGACAGGTCAACAGCTTTGTTTGTAAGCTCAGAGAGTTTAGCAGCTGTCATAGCATCAGCATAAGACAGGTCGTTGTTTGCAACAACGCTACCACCGTTCACAGCCAGTGTGTACTTAGCCTTGCTCCGATCGAAGAATATAGACTTAACGTCATAGTATTTCCAGAGCTGTACGGCATACTTCTCAAACTCAGTAGGATTGCCGATAGCAGTCTGAGCTACTGCATATCCGCGGAAGTCTGTTATTGAAACAAGCTTGCCAGCGTCAACTGTAGAACCGCTTACGAGACCTTCCTCGAAACCGCCCTTAGATACGGCATCCAGACGAATCGGAGCAATGAGACATACATCATACTTCTTAACAAGAACCTTATTATGACCATTAATCTTAGCCCATACGCTGATGCTGATTCTCTTGTCGTGAGTTCTAACAGGAATACCATTCTCGTCAGCCTGATCAAGCGGGTTAATCAGGTTCCAAGCGTCCTCTCTGTTTCTCGGAACGAACAGGTAAGGAGTTGCATCTGTATCAAATGATGTTCCCCAAGACTTGTCACGGCCAGTCCATGTCAGGCGAGCTGAATTCTGAACACCGTTCTTCAAGAGATAACCGTTAAAGTCAACCTGATCGATACCAGCATCATCTAATTTATCATTATTAACTTTGTAACCACTTATATTCTTCTGTTCAACTGAGAACTGCAAATCCCAAGAACCACAGTCTGTCATGTTCTTGATGAAGAAGTTGTTTCCTTTACCCCACTCAGATGTATAACCGAATGCACTTGTGAGGTTGTTGCGGTATACTACCTGTGCCTCTGTCTGTGCAGGTGTACCATACTGAACAGGCAGCACGTCATAAGTGTTATACTTCTCGAACCAATATGTATCGAAGTATCCAGCGATAGCAGGCAGTTCAGGCAGTTTAACAGTGAACTTCCAAGTCATCTTCAGGTCAGGATACTGAGCAGGCATAGAAGATTTGAATGTTATAACCTTCTCAAGTGTTACATAACCCTTCTTCTGATCTATAGTCTTAACGTCGTCAGCATCAATTGTCCATGTAGCAGCAAGAGCATCACCATTCTCGTTAGTAGTGTTCTTGAATACTAAATCGCCATTTGTTGAGTTAGCCGGATCAATTGTTATATCATTGAAAGAATAAACTTTCTCAAATGTAGCCTGATCAAGACCTTCAGCCTGTACCTTTGCATAAACCTTAGTGATCAGCCAATCCCATGTAAGTTCTGCTGTCATTGCATCGCAGCTAAGTGTCTTCTCGTCAACCTTGTCATCAAGAGTTACGTCATCAAGCATTTTCTGAGACCACTTAATCTTCATATAGCGCTCGTCAAGAAGATTATTGTTTACTGTATCGCAAAGCATGATACGAACGATAGGCTCTTTACCTACGCAAGCCATGTTGTTAGTTACGCCGTCAGGAAGTTTTGAAGAAATAACACCCTCTGGAGTTACTGTTGCAAATTGCTGCTGGTCTGTTCCGTTAGGAGCAGCTGTGTTGTAAGTTTTTGAAGGAATAGCAAAACGGAAAGCAATGCCATACTTCTTCAACTCATCTCTTGTAATCTGAGTGTGCTTGTCAGCTCCGTTCAGGTAGCAACCTGTTACGAGCTCAGCAAGATTCTTTGTCTCATTGTAGTAAACCTCTTTAGTAACAAGCTCGTTGTTGTCAACCTTAGAGTTCCAGATGCTTGTGCTGTCAGCATAGTGATGCTGAGCGTCAGAAGCGTTCCAAGCAAGCTTAGCTATTCTCGGTCTGAATGTAGTTTCTACAAGACGAGAGTTCTCAGAATAGATGTCTGTTGTAGTATTATCCTTGTTGAAACGAGGAACCTTCAGAGCAACGATGTAAGTCTTGTTGTTGCCAAGATCAAGAGATCCTGTTGTAGTCTTCTTCAGTTTAACAGTCATAAGACCGTTCTTGAAGCTTTCGATACCGTTGAAAGCAACCGGAGAGTTATCGAGCACGGCTCTTACCTCAGCTGTAGCAGCAACGAAGTCGATATTCTCTGCATCAATATTCTCTTCCTTAACAGAGCTTGGGTTAAGTCTGTAAGTAGCTGTCGTCTGACCGTTGTCAACATAGACAGGTGCAATTTTAAGCTCACCGGTACCGCTTGTTCCAGGAACAACAGGAACATAGCTCAGTACACGGAACTCAACAGCCTCGATACCACCAACATAAAGATCTGGAACGAGAGAAATGCTGTTCAGCAGTTTCTCAACAAAAACAGTAAGAGTATTGATGTTGTCGTTAAGACCACCCTCACCGCTGATAAGGTTGTTCAGGTCGTCAATCTGCTTCTGAAGAGCCTTCTCAAGCTCATCAACGCTTGTTACAGTAGCATAGTCAGACAAAGAATTCTGAAGTTCAGAGATAGCCTCCTCTGCTGCAGAAACTCTCTTTTCGATGTTCTCAATGTCATAAGCCTCAAGCTTGTCGGCAAGATCCTTCAGATCATCAGCTGTAGGCAGAGCCTCAATCTGATCCTTCAGATTGTCAATCTGCTTCTGATAGTCAGCGTCAGCAATCTGCTGCTTGAAATCCTCAAGAGCCTTCTGCTGAGTTTCGAGATCCTTTTTAACAGCCTCTCTTGCGATAGTAGCGATGTCAAGGCTTTCAAGAGCCTCAACTCTACCCTTCAAGTCATTAACTGTCTTCTGAAGTTCCTCGAAGTCACCTGTCATGGCTGTGATTGTAGCCAAAGCTTTCTCAACGCTCTCAAGTCTTCCGTCAAGACCAGTAACAGCTTCGTTTACAGCATCAATTTTTGCGTTCAAAGCAGCCTCCTTAGCAGCGAGGTCACCTTCCAGAGTAGCAACTCTTGCCTCGAGTGCAGTTACAGTAGCCTGATCAGCTTTCTGATCGATGGCAGCCTGGAGCTGAGCCTTGGCATCAGAGATTTGAGTATTAAACTCGCTTCTTACACTGCTCAACTCGTTTGACAGTGTAGTCTGCAAGTCAGCCAACTGATTCTGTAAAGCAGTGATGTCATCTTTGTTCGCATTGATGTCATCCTCATAGTCTTTACAAGAAACGAACATGCTCATTGAAGCGCATAGGAACGCTACAAGAAGCAAAGAACTGAAAATTTTTCTTTTCATTTGATAAACTAATTTAATTAAAAACTATATATATAATTATTTTTGGATTATCTAAAAACCCGCTCTTTCTTACCAAGAGATAGACATATGCCCTGAAACCTTGCTGTTATCGGGATTTTCAGCTCTTTTTGTCAATAGTTATTGTTATTAATGCTTTTTTCAACGTTTTTGAAAAAAAATCATTAAATCATTTGCAGATATTAGTATTTGTTCATATATTTGCATCGGAATTCTATCTCTTGGTAAGAGATATACAACGAAAAATCCTTATACCTTATTAATTATATAAGGAAGCATATCCAACTTATTTTCTACATTGTTTTCATGCAGGCATATTATCATGTCTCAGCACGTCATGTAGCTATGGCTGCCGGTAAGGAATGCTGATGCTGAAAATTATGAAAAATATGCAAAAGTCTGAATATGATTTAAGGCTTAGAATCAGCAATCCGTACATGAAAATAATGCCGCAGCATCTGCCATGCATGATTATATGTGCAGACACGCCTGAAAAGTCTATTGTTTAAGGATAAAAAACGGCCCACTTTTGCACAAAAAGTGGCCCAGTTACGGAGCAAAAACGGGCCACTAACAGTCTGAAACAAAACAGATACAATTAGCTTAACAAAAAGCAGCGAAACAGGCCACAACGTCTGTGTCTGAAAGCAAAACAGGATAAAAATGTTACGATTTTCAGCGCGTTTTTATAAACTAAATTATTTCATGGCCTTACGAGTGGTATAAAAATGATTATATACCCCCTATCGGCCATCAACCACACATAGATTTATCTATTTTGTACATCCATGCGTTCAGCCCTTCTTTTTGTTTCTATTGGCACAAGGAGATAAGCGCTAACAAAGTTCAGCACAGTCTAATTAAACAGCGTTTCTCGATAATCATTGTAGGGACGCACCCCAAGTGCAGTGCTGTCCCTACATTGCACTACTTGGAGTCTCCAATAGCCTTATTGTTTCTTGTCGCAAGCACTACGTTGGCATTTGACTCTAACTGCTTTAACTTCGGCGTTAGCCAATTATAAAAGTGCCTGCAATAAAGCGAACAAAATCCGACCGAATACTTATGACAAACAAAAAAAGGGGACCAACGTTTATGTCAGTCCCCCAAAAACTATTATTTAACTATAAAATCTTTTATCAAGGCTGCTTGCCGATGTAAGCAAGTATACCGCCGTCAACGTAAAGGATATGACCGTTTACGAAGTCTGAGGCGTCTGATGCAAGGAATACTGCCGGACCCATAAGGTCTTCAGGTGTGCCCCAGCGTGCGGCAGGAGTCTTAGACACGATGAAGCTGTCGAACGGATGACGGCTGCCGTCGGCCTGACGCTCGCGCAGCGGTGCAGTCTGCGGTGTGGCGATGTAGCCCGGACCGATACCGTTGCACTGTATGTTGTGCTCGCCGAACTCTGAGCAGATGTTGCGTGTGAGCATCTTCAGTCCGCCCTTGGCTGCAGCATAGGCAGACACTGTCTCGCGACCAAGCTCGCTCATCATTGAGCATACGTTGATAATCTTGCCGTGGCCTTTCTTTATCATGCCCGGAATAACGGCCTTAGACACGATAAAAGGCGCATTGAGGTCGATGTCGACAACCTGACGGAAGTCTTCAACCGACATTTCTGTCATAGGTATGCGCTTGATGATGCCGGCGTTGTTTACGAGGATGTCTATTGTGCCGAGTTCTTTCTCTATGTCGGCAACCATCTGCTTAACCTCGTCTTCTTTTGTAACGTCGCAGATATATCCTTTGGCGTCGATGCCCTTAGCCTTATAGTCGGCCAGAGCCTGGTCCATGTGGTGCTGTGAGCGGCAGTTGAACGCAATCTTTGCGCCGGCCTGCGCATAAGCCTCAGCAATGGCGAAGCCTATTCCGTAAGCGGCTCCTGTAACCAGTGCCACTTTTCCTTCAAGTGAAAATCTCTTTGAAAATGTATCCATAGATTATATTATATTTTTTAGGAGTTAAGGAGTTATGAAGTTAAGGAGTTAAGACATATGCATATGTTGGTTGACATCTACCAATGTACATCTGTTGATGTTTATCGACAAAGAATAAGTCACGTGTATCTGTGACTCACATTGTCAAGGAGTCAAGACGACAACGCCACGCGGCTTGGCTTTTGTCTTAACTCCTTAACTTCCTAACTCCTTAACTCCCCGATTTAACAACTTTACTTCAAATCCGTAATCTTTGAGAAGTCCTGATCGCCGTAGTCGAGATTCTCGCCGCCCATACCCCAGATAAAGGTGTAGTTGTGAGTGGCAGCGGCGCTGTGGATGCTCCATTCGGGAGACAGAACAGCCTGGTCGCCCTTCATCCAGATGTGGCGTGTCTCGTCTATCTCGCCCATGAAGTGGCATACAGCCTGATCCTCGGGCACCTCAAAGTAGAAGTAAGCCTCCATGCGGCGGCTGTGAACGTGAGCCGGCATAGTGTTCCATACGCTGCCTGTTGCAAGCTCTGTCATACCCATCTGCAGCTGGCATGTGGGCAGAACCTGAGAAACAAGCATCTTGTTGATGTCGCGCTCGTTGCTCATCTCGAGCGAACCCATGTGGGCAACAACGGCATCGGCCTTTGTAACCTTCTTGCAAGGATACTCCTTGTGGGCTGTTGTACTGTTAAAGTAGAACTTAGCCGGCTTCTGCGCGTCCTTGCTGCTGAAGAACACGTCGCGGTCGCCGCGGCCAATATACAGTGCCTCCTTGAATCCGAGAGTGAATGTCTCGTCGCCAACCTTAACAACACCTTCGCCCTCGCCTACGTTGAAGATACCTATCTCACGGCGTGTTGTAAAGTAGTCGGCCTTCAGCGGGTCAATAGCCTCGAGCTTCAGCTCCTCGTTAACGGGCATTGCACCGCCTACAACCATGCGGTCGTACATTGAGTAAACCATATTTACCTCGTCAGCCGCAAACACTTTCTCGATAAGGAAGTCGCGACGGATTCTCTTGGTGTCATAGTTTTTTGCATCCTCCGGATGCGCTGCATAGCGGATTTCGTAATTTGTTTTCATAAATGTATTTGTTTTTAAACTAATTGTTTTTTGATGAAGACTGTATTCTATACAATGTGAAAGCTGCGCCGCACGCCGGCCTGAAGCTTTCACCACATAATCCGGCCCGCCCCGGCAGGCACTATTCTGAGTCCGACAAAAATGCCGGTGTGAATGAAGCATACGGGGGCTGCCCTTTAATTGCTTGCAAAGATAACAAAAAAATCGCACCCCTACGTTATGAAAGGTGCGATTATTATATGAATAATATTTAAAAATGTTGTCCAAAGCGGATTCGAACCACTACAAACAGAACCAAAACCTGTTGTGCTACCATTACACCATTGGACAATCACGGGTGCAAAGGTAGTGGTTTTTTACGCCACTACCAAATTTTTTCTTATTTTTTGAATGTAAAAGGCCGCAAGTTTTGCATTTTTATTACGCAAAAGCCCTGTCGGACAGCCTTTTGACATTTCAAGAACGCACTGCCGACAAATTATTTCACTGTTATGAGGAAATAGTTTTTCTTGCCGCGCTGAACGAGCAGATACTTGCCGTCGATGAGGTCGTCTGAAGTAATCTCACGGTCGAAAGCGGCGAGTTTCTCCTTGTTGAGCGACACGCCTCCGCCCTGAACGAGCTTGCGCATCTCGCCTTTGCTGGCAAACACGGCAGCCTCTGTGGTGAACAGCTCTACAGCCGGCAGACCTATCTTGTCCTTTGAAACCTCAAACTGGGGCACACCTTCAAAGATGTCGAGGAATGTCTGCTCGTCGAGTTTCAGCAGGCTGTCTTTTGTCGACTTGCCGAACAGTATGTTAGAAGCCTCAACGGCTGCGTCGTAGTCCTCGCGAGAGTGAACCATAACGGTTACTTCTTCAGCCAGGCGGCGCTGCAGCGTGCGGCGTCCCGGATCCTGACGGTGCTCCTCTACGAGGGCGTCGATGGTCTCCTTGTCAAGGCTGGTGAATATCTTGATGTAGCGCTCTGCGTCGTCATCGCTAACGTTGAGCCAGAACTGATAGAACTTGTAAGGCGATGTGCGCTTCGGGTCGAGCCAGATGTTTCCGCTCTCTGTCTTGCCGAACTTCTTGCCGTCGGCCTTGGTTATCAGCGGACATGTCAGCGCGTAAGCCTCAGCCTCGCTGCCGAGCGTGCGGCGTATAAGCTCGGTTCCGGTGGTCATGTTGCCCCACTGGTCGTTGCCGCCCATCTGCAGCTTGCAGCCCTTGTGCTGATAGAGATACAGGAAGTCGTAGCCCTGAAGCAGCTGATAGGTGAACTCGGTAAATGACAGGCCGTCGCGTGCCTCGCCGTTAAGGCGCTGCTGAACGCTCTCCTTTGCCATCATGTAGTTTACGGTGATGTGCTTGCCCACCTCACGCGCGAACTGCAGGAAGCCCATGTCCTTCATCCAGTCGTAGTTGTTCACAAGTTCTGCCCTGTTGGGAGCGTCGCTCTCAAAGTCAAGGAACTTGGCGAGCTGCTTCTTTATGCACTCCTGGTTGTGACGCAGAGTCTCCTCGTCGAGCAGATTGCGCTCAAGGCTCTTGCCTGAAGGGTCGCCTATCATACCAGTTGCTCCGCCCACGAGTGCCAGCGGCTTGTGTCCGCAGCGCTGCAGGTGACGCAGCATCATCACGCCGCAGAGGTGGCCTATGTGCAGCGAGTCGGCTGTCGGGTCAGTGCCCAGATAAGCAGTAACCTGCTCTTTCTGCAACAGTTCTTCCGTACCCGGCATTATCTGGCTCAGCATGCCACGCCATTTCAATTCTTCTACAAAGTTCTTATTCATCGTATTTTTCTTTATTTTTTGTTCGTTAAACATATAAAAGCCGCACAGGCTTCTTTCAGATGAGCTGCGGCTCAAGGCCTGATGCCGCACGGCACGGCCGCAGGATGCCCATACGCCATAATCTCCCGACAGCGGCAGCCTTAAGACTATGGCACGGGGTCGTAGCCGCTTCCGCCCCAAGGGTTGCATCTCAGTATGCGCCATATGGCAAGCGCCAGCCCCTTTATCGGTCCGTGCTTCTTCAAGGCCTGGCGTGCATATTCAGAGCACGTGGGCGTAAACCTGCACGAAGGCGGAGTGAAGGGAGAAATGCAACGCTGATAAAACACGATAGGCAATGACAGCAGCCACACCAATATTCTGGAAATATGGTTAAGAATGCTTCTCATTGCCTCTCTATTTTCTCCGACAGCCGGTGCATAAGGTTTACCACCTTCTTTTCAACCTCGGAGGTTGGCCACAGCTTGTCGTCTATCCAAATCAGAGCAATAAGCAGAGCCGTGCCTTCCTGCTGCTCAAGCTGCTCGTACAGAATGCTCTTGTTGAGTCTGAAAGCCTCGCGCAGCTGCCGCTTCACCCTGTTGCGCTTCACGGCACGCTTGAAGCATTTCTTCGACACGCTCACCAGCACTCTGACGTCAGGCACACCTGCCTCGGCATCGGTTTTGAGATACACAAGCCTCACAGGGAACGCAGCCATCGAGCGGCTGCCTCCGCGATTGAAGAGCTTGTCTATCTCTGTCTTTCTGCATATCCGCTCTTCTTTCCTGAATGTCAGAACACCGGATGCCGACATAATATTTTATTTGTATCTTTATTTATTCTTCTCCAAAAAGTCTTTCAAGGCACTTGTCATTGAAGGATGCTCCTTTGTAGGTGCCTCGAATTCCACCTTCAGTCCTGCGTCGTGGGCAGCCTTAGCTGTGGCAGGGCCGAATGTGCCGACAATAACATTGTTGTTCTTGCTGTCCTGGAAGGTGCCCTTGAAGGCATTGATTCCCGACGGACTGAAGAAGATGCACATGTCGTAGTCGAATGTCTTTATCTCTTCCTCTGTGAAGTCGTTGCTTACGGTGCGGTACATCACACACTCCGTGTGGTTGAGCTTCTTCGAGTCGAGCAGAGTCTTCACGCTGTCGTCGTGAACGTCGCTCATGGGGATGAGATACTTCTCTGTCTTGTGCTTTATCATCGTGGGCAGCAGGTCGTCTATCTTTCCGGTCTTTCCGAAGAACACCTTGCGCTTGCGATACTGCACATATTTCTGGATATACAGAGCTATAGTCTCAGTTACGCAGAAATACTTCATCGTCTCAGGTATTTCAAGCCTCATTTCCTTGGCAAGCTTGAAATAGTTGTCGATCGCATGACGCGACGTGAACACAACAGCCGTATAGTTGAGAATACTTATCTTCTGCTGGCGGAAGTCTTTTGAAGAAAGTCCTTCAACCTTTATGAAAGGACGGAACACCAACTCTACTCCGTATTCTTTTTCCATATCAAAATACGGTGACTTCTCGCTACTTGGTCTGGGCTGTGAGATCAATATCTTTCTTACCATCAGTAAATACCCTAAAAATTTATTTTTAAATAGTCTACAATCATTACCAGAACACCCCACAATGATAGCAAGGGCATAATTTCAAGGGCACAAAAGTACAAAATTATTTGCAAAAAAAAGGTTTTATGCCCGAAAAACACTACATAACTCTTGTAAAGCAGCAGTAATTTCACTAGAACTATAACAAAAGCGACGTAAAAAACTGCGTTTTGTATAGACAAGTCGAAATAAGACTGAAGCATCACGAGAGGGAAAAGAGCCACGCCTTCAAACGACGTGATGAACAAAAACGACTTGAGCCATCTTGTGCTTTTTTTCTTGCCGAAGAACACGCTGTTGACAAACCAGTAGATCAGCATCTTGAGGGCATAATAGCCTACGAAGACGCCAAAGAAGATGGCCACGAGCTGATATTGCGACGAGAGGATGAACGTGTCGGCAACGCAGTCCTGTGTATAGAGGAACGACACTATCGCAAACAGCAAGCACGTCTGCAGCACGAGGAACGACTGGAAACGCAGCTCGTTGGTAGTCTCCGAAAATTCGGTAGTCAGCGTCCTGGGCTCATAAAAGAAATTCTTGGTCTGCCTGAAAAGAAACCTGCGCGACTTGGAAAATGCTATAAGAGCCAGCACAAAGCATCCCAGAAGCAAGGCAGTGATGGTGTTGTCGCCTCTTATGGTGTAGGGCACAGGGTCGCCGGCCACGCCGTAGCGTCCGCCGTCGAGCTCGGGATGATACATCGAGTCGTTTGAGAAGAAGTTCTGCTTGTAGTATTGCGGCAGGCTGATGTCCTTCGCGCTCTTGCCCTTGTCGTGTCCGGGCAGATGGAGCGTGTCGGGACGCGTGCTCAGATGAGTGTTCTCAACATGGAACACCGACTGTATGGCAGAGTCTTGCTGGGCCGGAGTGGCGTCAGCAGGCAACTGCTGCAACACCTCATACGGGTGTTTCACCTTGGCCGGTGTCTCCGCCTTCAGCGGCTCGGCCGGCACTACTTCTTCATGTACGTTCGTCGAATCAGCCTGAAGCTCTGTCATCTTTTGTTTTCTGCCCTACTTTGTTAGTTTATATATAACAAGAGGATGTGTCAAGACACGGCATGCGCATAGGCGCAACGCCTGTGTGTTCTGACACATCTTCCATGCATATGGACTTTACAGTCCGAATGCTTTCTTTATCTCGTCAACCTTGTCGAGCTTCTCCCATGTGAAGAGTTCCACCTCGATGGTCTTTGTCTCGTGGTAGTGGCTCTCAAAGGTTTTCATCACCTTTTCATACTTGCGGCCCATGTGTCCGTAAGCAGCTGTCTCGCTGTAGATAGGCTGACGCAGCTTGAGGTCGCGCTCGATGGCTCTCGGCCTCAGGTCGAACATCTTCTTGATAACCTCGGCTATCTCGCCGTCCGACTGGCCTACGTGGCTTCTGCCGTAAGTGTTTACATATATGCTGACAGGCTCTGCCTGACCTATGGCGTAGCTTATCTGCACGAGCATCTCGTCGGCAACGCCGGCAGCAACCATATTCTTGGCTATATAGCGTGCGGCATAGGCAGCCGAACGGTCAACCTTGCTCGAGTCTTTGCCCGAGAACGCGCCTCCGCCGTGAGCGCCCTTGCCTCCGTATGTGTCAACGATAATCTTGCGGCCTGTAAGACCTGTGTCGCCGTGAGGACCTCCGATAACAAACTTTCCTGTCGGGTTGACAAGATACTTGATGTCGTCATCAAACAGTGCAAGCACCTTCTCGCTGTGAATCTGCTCCTTGACACGCGGCATGAGGATATTCTTCACGTCTTCCTTTATACGTGCCAGCATGGCGTCATCGTCAGAGTCGAACTCGTCGTGCTGTGTAGAAACCACGATGGTGTCTATGCGGCGGGCCTCGCCGTTGTCGTCGTATTCAACCGTAACCTGACTCTTTGAGTCAGGGCGCAGATATGTCATCAGCTTGCCTTCCTTGCGTATGTCGGCCAACGTGCGCATTATCATGTGCGCCAGGTCGAGCGACAGCGGCATGTAGTTTTCCGTTTCGTTGCAGGCATATCCGAACATCATGCCCTGGTCGCCGGCACCCTGCTCGCTTTCGTCCTGACGGTCAACGCCGCGTTTGATGTCCTCGCTCTGCTCATGTATGGCGTTGAGCACACCACAAGAATTCCAGTCGAACTGATATTCCGACTTTGTATATCCTATTCTCTTTATCGTCTTGCGGGCAATGGTCTGCAGGTCGATATACACATCGCTGCGCACCTCGCCGGCAATGACAACCTGTCCTGTGGTCACGAGCGTCTCAACAGCCACACGGGCCTTGTCGTCGTAAGTCAGGAACTGGTCGAGTATTGCGTCTGAAATCTGATCGGCAACCTTGTCAGGATGCCCTTCTGATACTGATTCTGAAGTGAAGAAATATGCCATTTTATTTACCTTAATTATAAAAGAGTGTGCAAAGTTAAGGCAATTAGTTCTAAACGCAAAATAAAAACAGCCTTTTTAACTGATTTTCAGTGTAAAAGCCACTGCATCAGTATGGTTATGACATATTTTCATAAACAGCGGCCATGCCGTCTACAGACATGTAGCCGAAAAAGAGACGCCTGCCGCCGGCGTTTCAAAAAAAAGGAAAAAGAAACAGCCGGCAGACAGGCGCCTATTGACATTATACACGGTCTGTGCCCCGAAAACGAGCCGGCGGAAAAGCCGGAACCGGGGGCACAGCCTGTAAGGATGATTTACTTCTTGACAAACTTTCTCACTTCTGACGATGTTCCGTGGTCAATTATCAGGATATAATAACCCGGTGCAACGCCTGAGGTGATGTTCTCGGGGGCGCCGACTCCGCGTGCAACCACCATGCCGCTCGTAGCCGAAACAAGTGTCAGCTTGTCTGCTGGATGAACGGAAGGCACTGTCTCAATGCCCGAAGAGATGTATTCATTGTAGCGCTCCTTAACCTTGTTGGAACTCATTGCACCTTTATATATAGTGAACTCATCGATTGTGCCCTCAAGGAAGTTGTTAAGGCTCACGTTGACATTGCCCACGGTGAGCGGCTCGTCGTTGTCTGATATGTCGCCTGTGGCATCGGCAGCCTCGGCTATCAGCACTCCGTTGGCATACAGCTTCAGCGTCTTTGTATAGCTGTCGCGCACGCAAACGATGTGAGTCCACTCGCCGTTGAAGTAAGCTGTACCTGCGGCTGAAGCCTCGCTCTTGGTTACATTGTCGTCAACGGCAAACTTCAGCAGTCCGTTCTTATACTCCAGACCAACCCACTTGCCTGTTGCTCCGGCTGCAGCGTTGGCCGTTATACTGCCTTTATGGAATATGTAAGCGGCATCGTCGGCAGACTTCATCCAGAATTCCACGGTGAAGTCTTCCGTGCCGAGCTGTATCTGGCTGTATGCCATCTGCGTGAAGTAAGACGCTCCGTCGAGCTGTGCGGCGTTGCCCTTGATGCCCTGCACCGATACCGGCGCGCCAACGGCCTCTGCCATGCCTTCTACGGTGTTTGGAGTAGAGCCCGCACTGATCTCATCGAACGGATAGCATGCCAGCGGCGTCAGCACAATCTTGTCGCGCACGGTTATCGTTCCTTCTATAGTTGCAGTGGTCTCACCGCCAGTGGTAGACACCTTATATTTATATGTACCTGTGGCCGAAGGCGTCCCGCTTATTGTAAACTGCCTTGAAGAGTTGTCCACCGACATGGTTACGCCGTCGGGCAGTCCCTCTGCAGCCACGCCCGTAGCGTTCTTCCACTCATAAACAATGGCCTCAATGGCCTCGCCCTGCTCCACGGTCTGGTTGAGCTGTCCGCTAACCGCACGCAGCGATGCATCGGTAGAGAATCTGTCGGGCAGATAATAGCCGAGGTGAGGCGGCTGGTTGTATGCCACATTCTGCCATGCTATGGCCATTCTGTATATGTGGTCCTGCATGAGGCAGGGCACCTTGTATTTAGTTTCTTCCGTCGTGGTGAATATAAGCAGGTCAGAGCTTGTGCTTCCGTCCCACAGAATCACCTCCTCGCGCCAGTCGCCAAGGATGTCGGCCGAAAGACAAGGAGTCTTCTTCGACGTGTTGCACGACTGCGCGTTGCTGTATTGTCCTAGGCTCCATTTTGCGGCATCGCTCGTCAGCGTGGCGTTGCGCTTAACGATATCTGTGCCGTCGAGCAGCTCTTCATAGAGGTCGCCGTCCCAGTATATGCGGAAGTTGCACGACGGACGCTTGTCTGCCACCTTGTTACCCTTGCAGTCGTATGTTGCCGTAGCCTTCGAGCCTGACGTGTAGTCGGCTATTGCCCAAGCCTCGCATCCGCGCCACTTCTCGCTCACGTCGGCCACTACGCCGCGGCCGATGTCGTTGCCGCTCTGCTTCTGTCCCCAAAGAATATCGCCCGTCTTGGCATCGCGGAACTCTGCGTCCCAGGGGAATGCCGCCGATTTTTCCTCATGCACCATCCATATCTCAAGTCCGTCATGGTCGGGGTCGAAGTCGCCAAGATGCAGGGCGTCGCCATGTCCGGCACCGGTACGGTAGAGCACAGAGCCGTCGTGGTCAACACAAGCTGCTCCATACACAATCTCGTCGCAGCCGTCGCCGTCAACATCGCCAACCGTAAGGGCATGAGCACCTTCGCCGTAGATGCCTTCGCCGGCAGTTTCCGACTTATGCAGCCAGCGCTGCGTAAGGTTCTTTCCGTCGAAGTCCCATGCACAGAGATACGATGCCGTATAATAGCCGCGGCACATCACCAGGCTCGGCTTCTGTCCGTCGAGATAAGCCACACACGCCAGATAGCGTTCAGAGCGGTTGCCGTAAGAGTCGCCCCACTGTGAGTTAGAGCGCACTGAGCGCAGCGGCACATAACTAACGGTGGTAATCTCGGCGCCGGTCTGTCCGTTGAACACCGTGAGATACTCAGGACCCGACACTATTATGCCCATGTTCGAACCGCTGCTTACGCGATAGTCGTCGGTAACCTTGTCGTCGCCCATCAGCACGGCCTTGCCCTGTCCGTCTATTGTTCCGGGTGCAGTCTTGCATGCCACCTCGGCCTTTCCGTCGCCGTCGAGGTCGTAGACCATAAACTGCGTATAGTGAGCGCCGGCGCGTATGTTGCGTCCGAGGTCTATGCGCCACAGCTTCGTGCCATCAATCTTGTATCCGTCGATATACACATTGCCCGTGTAGGCACCTTTCTCCGAGTTGTCCTTCGAGTTGCTCGGGTCCCATTTAACTATTATCTCATACTCTCCGTCGCCGTCAACGTCGCCCACAGAGCAGTCGTTGGGGCTGTATGTGTAGGCCACGCCGTCGGGAGTGGTGCCGCCTGCAGGTCTGTCAAGGTGCACCTTCTTATACACTTCAGGCCATACGGCAGCCTCAGGCGTAGTCTCAACCACCTGTCCGCCGTCAACTGCCTTAACGACATACTTGGCATCTGCCGTTCCCGAAGCGTCAACATAGTTGGTGCTGCCGGTTATCGGCTCTGCGTTAACCTTCACTCCGTCACGATAGACGTCGTAGCCCTGACTGCTTTTGTCAGACGTCAGGCATCGCCACGACAGATAGACGCCTGCCTTTGTCTTTACGGCCACGAGTCCGCGTCCGAGCGTCTCGGCCTGCTGAGCCACAGAAGGGCACAGAGATGCGGCAAGCATCAAGCATGAAAAAAACAATTTTCTCATAAGATTTAAGTTATTGATTTATTTTAGCAAGAAAAGTTACGGACACAAAGGTAATCATTATCGCTCAAATAACGAAATTTATCGGCAGGCAATACTGATTTTAGTATGCATAAGCGCGAAATGCGGACAGCCTCCGGCGACAAGCCGGCAACTGCCCGCAAATTTCATTGCCTGTTACTGACAAGGACTTAGTACAAGACTTCTCTATATACTAACTCTCACTAAACGAAGCATAAGCGGCATCTGCCTGCCACAACAAATCACCACTCTACGCCGCCCTCGGCCATCACGCCGTCTGCAAAGGGAGTGTCGTCGGCACCGAAAGAATTGGCTTTATACTGGATGCATATAACAACCATATCGTCCGCGCCCGTGTTGCGCAGCGCACGCATTCCGGCAGGAGCAACACGCACTACGCTGCCCTGAGCCACAGCGAAGGTCTTGCCGTCTACCTGAAACTCGCCCTTGCCGCTCACGATGATATACAGTTCCTCGTGTGTCTTGTGTGCATGAAGGAAAGTGCTGCCCTCGGCCGGAGCAAAGGTCTGGAACGAAATTTCAGAGCCTGTGGCACCAAGGGCCGTGCCTGCAAATACTTTTCCTTTGAGAACCACACCGCCGCCAAAGTCGATTTCGTGCTCACGCAACTCGTTGAAACTGCCTGTTGTAACTGCGGTGAAATTGTCGCCGCTACCTATAATCTCTAACTTTTTCATCTTATTATGCTTTTATTGTTCACGATGCAAAGTTAGTTTATATCTGCGTATGTATCAAGAGGTTACAAAATTCTCAGCCGGTTACGCGAAGGTTACTAATGCTGAAACCAAGCCATTTACGCCAATCACTTTTACACACTTTAACAACAGCACACACGCATAATGGCTTTAGCCAAGACGCATGGGCACATCACATCTGGGGATGCACGCCGGAAGAAAGACATTTTTATTCAAAATAGGGCCCCGCATATGCGGTTTATTTAAGAACATTGGTTACTTTTGTAAACCGTAATCAATGTTTTTATGATTAAGAACGAACTAAAAGACACATTATATTCCACCTGCCCCATACGCAACATATTGTCGCGCGTAGGCGACAAATGGTCGATGCTTGTGCTGATAACGCTCAACGGGCACGGCGTGATGAGGTTCAACGAACTGCGCCGCAACATTCCGGACATATCGCAGAAGATGCTGTCGGAGGTGCTGAAGGCGCTCGAGGCCGACGACCTCGTGTCGAGAAAGGTGTATGCCGAGGTGCCGCCGCGCGTTGAATACCGCCTGACAGAAAGGGCGCTTACGCTCATTCCGCTCATAGAAGGCCTTATAGACTGGGCTTTAAGCAATATGGACGACATAATGGAGAGCCGCAAACAGTATCTGCTGAAATAGCAGAACCATTAAGTTTCAGCAAACGTTGCGCATGGATGAATATGCCACTGTCTGCCGGCAGACAGCAGTCTGACGACAAAGATGCTATCTGTTGACGTATTTCACTGTCTTAACTTCGCCGCCGTCATACTTTATCTTCAATATCAGCATGCCCGAGCCGAAACCCAAGGCAGAAGCCATGGCCCTAAGCATGGCATAGGCAAGATTCTTAGAGCCCGCAACAGCGTCACGGCCTGCCCCTACACACCATTACGTATTGCTGTTGATATGTATCACCGCGTCAGTTTCGGGCACATTGCCAAGCCCTTTGCCTGCCAGCTTACGGCACAGCGCAAGCGGATACATCACCTTATCTGCCGACGAAGGCTGCGCCGAATAATTCACTTCGGTTCTGATGCCAATCCTCGGCATGTCGCCATAGCTCATCTGCAACTTCAGCGTATCTCCCGATGCCATATTTCAGTTATTTCACCTCACGACAAGGCCCGGCTTTCTGCATACTGAACGGCACAGCTTTCTAATATGCCGTCTTTTACATTCCAAAAGGGCACAAATTGCACGCTAAAAGGTGGTCTTTTGGAGGCTAAAACATGGTCTTTTGCAACGCATTAATTATCAGCACGTTACGAAGGCAGGCAAGACACGGCATGCCGGAGGCTGAAAACGGGCGCGCCAACGGCCGGACGAGGCACGCTGACGGCAAAACTGACAGCTGGCATGACACGTATAAGGGTACAAACGACACCTCGATATGACAATTTAGACGGTAAAAACATTATACACATTTTTATGTATTAAAAAAGATTAAATCTTTCAAAATAGATTCGCAAATTATACCTTATATTACTAATTTGGCAGTAACTTTGCAGGCATAAAACCGAGAACAAAAATACAACTCTTTTAAAAATAAGGTAATATGAAGATTGAAAAAGTTCATGCAAGAGAAATCCTCGACTCAAGAGGCAATCCTACAGTAGAAGTTGAAGTAACCCTCGAAAACGGCGTAATGGGCCGTGCAGCTGTTCCGTCTGGAGCATCTACAGGTGAGAACGAAGCACTCGAGCTTCGCGACGGCGACAAGAACCGCTACCTGGGCAAAGGCGTACTGAAGGCTGTTGAAAACGTTAACACAATAATAGCACCTGCATTGAAGGGCGACTGCGTATTCAATCAGCGTGCCATCGACTATAAGATGCTGGCTCTCGACGGAACTCCTACAAAGAGCAAGCTCGGCGCAAACGCAATTCTCGGTGTGTCTCTGGCTACAGCACAGGCTGCTGCCAAGGCTCTCAACCTGCCGCTCTACCGCTACATCGGCGGCTGCAACTCTTACACAATGCCGGTTCCTATGATGAACATCATCAACGGTGGTGCTCACTCTGACGCTCCTATCGCATTCCAGGAGTTCATGATCCGTCCGGTTGGCGCTCCTTCTATCAAAGAGTCTATCCGCATGGGTGCTGAGGTGTTCCACGCACTTGCTAAGCTGCTCAAGAAGCGCGGTCTCTCTACAGCAGTAGGTGACGAGGGTGGTTTCGCTCCCGCACTGAACGGCATCGAGGACGCTCTCGACAGCATCTGCCAGGCTATCAAGGACGCAGGCTACGAGCCGGGCAAGGACGTTAAGATCGCTATGGACTGCGCTGCCAGCGAGTTCGCAGTATGCGAGAACGGCGAGTGGTTCTACGACTATCGTCAGCTGAAGGACGGCAAGAAGAAGGATCCTAACGGAAAGAAGCTTACTGCCGAGGAGCAGATCAAGTATCTTGAAGAACTTATCACAAAATATCCTATCGACTCTATCGAGGACGGTCTCGACGAGAACGACTGGGAGAACTGGGTTAAACTTACAGCTGCCATCGGCGACCGCTGCCAGCTCGTTGGTGATGACCTGTTCGTAACTAACGTTAAGTTCCTCGAGAAGGGTATCAAGATGGGTGCTGCTAACTCAATCCTGATCAAGGTTAACCAGATCGGTTCTCTGACTGAGACTCTCGACGCTATCGAGATGGCTCACCGTCACGGCTACACAACAGTTACTTCTCACCGTTCAGGCGAGACAGAGGATACTACTATCGCTGACATCGCTGTTGCTACTAACTCTGGTCAGATCAAGACTGGTTCTATGAGCCGCACAGACCGTATGGCTAAGTACAACCAGCTCATCCGCATCGAGGAAGAGCTTGGCGAAACAGCTAAATATGGTTACACAAAGCTGAAATAATTTTCAGAACGTGATATTATAATGAAGGCCGTGCCACGCACGGCCTTTTTTTTATTCATTATGCCTTTGTGTGCATTACGGCATAACACACGCTAACTTTAAATCGGCAACAAATCATGACTCACAACAACACCATTTCCTGTTTTCATCCGCTACAAACCGACGTGACAAAGCCGCAGAAATTCACCTTCCCTTTCTGCTACGAGCCTCATCCGCTGTGCCTGCTCGCCGCCGGAGAGGTGCAGAGATATATAGCAGGAGTGGACAAATGGCGCGACGAACTGCAGCACGGCAAGATGTTCGGGGTGCTTGTCGCTGAGGACGAAGAAGGCCGACTGGGCTTCACGGCGGCATTTTCAGGACTGCTCGACGGCAGCAACGACCATCCTTATTTTGTGCCGCCGGTGTTCGATGCCACGCCTGCTGACGGATATTTCAAGACCAACGAGGCACGTATTTCGGCCATAAACCGCACGATTGACGGCATTGAGAAGGGCGAAAACTATCTCAACGCACTGCATGAACTCGAGAGTTGCAAGACCGAAACTACCGCTAAGGAGGAACAATACCGGCTGAAGATAAAGGAGGCAAAGGCGGCACGCGACGCAAAAAGGCAGAGCGGCACGCCCATAACGCCCGAAGAAGAGGAACGGATGCTGAACGAAAGCCGCTTTATGAAGGCAGAACTGCACCGCATGAAGAAGCGGAACAAAGAGCAAATGGCCGAATGTGAGGCACGGCTGAAGCCGTTTCAGGACGAGATAAGGCAACTTAAAACCAAGCGTAAGGCCATGTCAGACAGTCTGCAACACTGGCTCTTCGAACAATACAACATGCTCAACGCACGCGGAGAGCGGCGCGGACTATGCTCTATATTTGCCGACACGCCCCAGCACGTGCCGCCCGCAGGAGCCGGCGACTGCTGCGCTCCAAAGCTGCTTCAGCATGCCTATCTCAACCATCTGCACCCAGTGTGCATGGCGGAATTTTGGTGGGGCGACTCGCCAAAGAGCGAAATACGCCACCATCTGCACTATTATCCTGCCTGCCGAGGCAAATGTCTGCCCATACTAACACACATGCTGCAGGGCCTCGACGTTGATCCCGACCCGCGACAGGCGCCCGAACAGCGGCAGCCCGAGATTGTTTATGAGGACGAATGGCTCATCGTGGCATGCAAACCTGCCGGAATGCTGTCTGTCAGGGGCAAGTCTGACCGCCAGTCGGCAGCATCGCTGATAGGCAAAAACTATGCCGAAGGCTGCGAGCCTGTGCCCGTTCACCGCCTCGACATGGACACATCGGGCCTGATAATACTTGCCAAGACGCCCGAGGCATACAAGAACCTGCAGGAGCAGTTCTGCCAAAGAAGCATCAGCAAGCGCTATGTGGCACTGCTCGACGGCACGCCTAAGGCGCCAACAAGCGGCAGAATAAGTCTGCCACTCATTGCCGACCCGCTTAACCGCCCGTATCAGAAGGTGGACACCGACAACGGAAAGGCTGCCGTAACCGACTACAATATTATCGGACAGGCTGCAGGACGCACACTGATAGAGCTGTTTCCGCACACCGGACGCACCCACCAGCTGCGCGTTCACTGCGCACACAGGCTCGGACTGGGCACGCCGATAGCAGGCGACAGCCTCTACGGCCACCCTGCCGACCGCCTGTATCTGCACGCCGAGGCAATAACCTTCCGCCATCCTGCCACAGGCAAAGAAATGACATTTGAGAGCACTGCCGGTTTCAGACGGTCAATAATGCCGCAGGACTGATAAAGACGACATACAAACGGAACAAACCCAAACACAGAGAAAATAAAGACATAAAGGAGATACATTATGGAAGACAAAATGAAATGGAAGACGCTGAAAAGCGAATATCTTATACAAAGGCCGTGGCTGACGGCTCGCCGCGACACCGTGGAACTGCCCAACGGCGTCGTTAACGATGAATACTACGTGCTGGAATACCCCACATGGATCAACGTGATAGCGCTGACAACCGACGGCAACATGGTGATGATAAGACAATATCGCCACGGAATAGACCAGACTTGCTTCGAGATTGTTGCCGGCGTGTGCGAGAAGGGCGAAGACCCTGAGGCCGCCGCGCGCCGCGAACTGCTCGAAGAAACGGGCTATGCCGGAGGAGAATGGCACGAACTGATGGCCGTATCGGGCAACACAAGCACCACCAACAACATAACCCACTGCTTTGTGGCTACGGGCGTTGAGAAGGTTGGCAGTCAGCATCTCGACCGCACGGAGGACATCGAGGTGCATGTTATGACCAAGGACGAAGTGATGCAACTGCTCGTGAACGACGAAATAAAACAGAGTCTGATGGCTGCGCCGCTGTGGAAATACTTCTATCAGCTAAACATCCGTTAACATTGAACCGACGGACGTTAACATTTCGACATGCGGCAGAAGTGCGCCTTTTAGAAAAGACAAATGCCTTCAGAATGTGCGAATATGCTTATTAAATACAGACAGGAAGTCTATTCTGCACGTTTTTACATTGAAATACAGGTGATAAAGCAGTGAAACAGGTTGCAAAAAGCTGCCTTTCACCATACGAAACACGGCCTTTTACACTGCAAGAGACGGCCTTTTGCAATGTAAAAGGCCATGTTTTATAATTCAGTTTATGGCCATTCAATATACATAAAGCGATAACGTATTGACTGACAACACATTACGCAAATTATAAGAAAACGCCGATTTTTCGGCCGAAAACCTGTGAAAAAGATTTCACAAGCCGTTTTCCGCCCTTTTATGTTAAACAGAATGTGCCGCACTTAACGGTTGTTAACCATTAAGTGCGGCACACTATATATTTATTCTTCATCCAGACCGACAAACCGAACGGCAGCAACAAGCTATATTAAACCATGCCGACGGCATGTCATTGCCATTGTTTTTCCGCCACAGACGTTACGTTATCAGAAGCTGTAGCTAAGTCCCATCCTCACCTCGAAGGTCTCCGAGCGCACGTTGTCGTGGTATTTATATCTCGTCTCGCGCATATAATACGATGCAAACAGGTCGAGGCTCCAGTTCTTTCTGAGATAAACCTGCAGGCGCGGATTGATCACCAACAGCGCCGCACTGCTCTTGTCGCCCTGCGCGTTGAGGTGCAGCGGGTCGGTGTTCTCGAGGTCCTTGTCCTCATATCCCACCCATGTGTATATGCTGTAGAAGTCGGCGTTGAGCGTAAACTTGCCGAAGCGCGGAAATTCGAGCACGGTCTGTGCCTTCGCGCTGAATCCGCTGCCCATGTTATAGTCGCGGTCTATCACGTTGTAATAGTCGCTCAGCGAGCCTCCGAGCAGTATGGCGTCGAGAAAGAGGCGCTGTTCCATGCGCCCAACGTTGCCAACTTTAGGGAAGCGGTAGATAAGACCGGGACCGAAGCTGGCTGCCTCGGATATGCGGTAAGGCACACGCGACGTGCCTTCCTTGACGGCTTCAGAGTCGTAATAGTTGAAATGCTGGAACAGACCAAACACCGCCGTCATCTCCTCTTCGTCGTAGAAGTTTACGCCCCACAGCTTTCCCAACAGATGAACGCTGCTTATAAGCGGCTGGTTGCCGCTGAGTCCGAAGGTTACGTTGGCCGTAAAATAGTCGTAAGGCTTGCTCTCCTCGCCGTTGAATGCGTCGCCGTAGCGCAGCCACAAGTCAAGATACGGATTGTGCTCGCCCCTGAACAGTCCGCCCTCGTCGGCAAGATAGCGGTCGCCGACAGACACGGTGAAGGCCACAGGTATGCGGCTGTAGTCGTGATATTTGTAATAATCATGGCGCACACGCCACGCGTCGCCGCTCAATATGCGGTTGAACGCACGGATGGGGCACACCAGCGCACCGGCAAACTCGCGCAGAAAGCGGCGCATGCCGCGCTCGCGGTCGTCGTAAATGAGGTTAGACACGCGGTGGGTTACCTCGCCTATGCATATTCCGCCGATGGTTGTCGCCATGAGGTCGTTTATTGCAGGCGGCTCAACCTCGCACGCCAGCTCCCACATCAGGCTGCCTCCAAGGGCATAAGGAGCCGACTCCCAGAAACTAAGGCCGTTGCTTCGGGCGGCGTTGAAATATAGTCCGCCGTGGTAAGGATGGGCAAACAGGTTGGTTGAAAACTGGTCGTTGTCCCACACAAAGCCCGTCTTGAAGTTCTCCTTGATGCTGCTCAGATTAACTTTGGCAAAGTCTTCGCACAGCACAAAGCGGTCGAAGCAGTTCACGAGCACGTTTATTCCGACAGCCTCGGCAGCCGCCTTCCACGGCCGTTTCTTCATATTCTCAGGGTTGTCGAAGGCATATATCGACACCGAATCAGCTACACCTGCCTCCGTTTCGTCATCACTTGCCCTGCTCTTCAGTCCGCCGCGGTTGTAGGCAAAGGTCAGTCCCGCCTCAACTATGGCTCTGTTGCGGTATTTCCGGTTATGCTCATAATATCTCGTAAAGCCATATCCGGCCGACGCAAACAGCCCGATGTTGTCGTTGAGCCTGTAGTCTACGTTGGCGCGCAGCTGCAGCGAGTATAGGCGTTCGGGCTTGTCGGCCGAATTGTGCTGAAAGGTCTCTATGTGAAAGAAGCCCGCATCGGCGCTGAGCGACCAGCGGCGGCCGAGGTTGAAATACTGTCCAAGGCGGTAATACAGCGCGCCCGAGAACTTCTCGTCGAGCCCCATGTAATGCGTTCCGGCACCAACTATGCTGTAAGTGCTGCGGTTGCGGAACCTGAATGCGGCGTTAATCTTGCTGCTGTTGCCGCCAAAGAACATGAAGTCTACCTTCGTCTTGGGGTTGATGTTCACCAGTCCTATCTTGTGTGCCACTGTGTCGCGGCTGTAGTTTACCAGTCCGAGCTGCACGCCGTGCGGATGTTCCATGCATACATTGGCCAGTCCTATCTGCCATCCCCGTAGCGTGTCGGCATAGTTATACGTGCCGAGCTGCGCGCCGCGCATCACCTTCGAACTGATGTTGGCCAGCACGGATAGCTGCATTCCGCCGCCCACGCCGCGCGATATGTTGGTAACTCCGCCAAGCTGAAGGCCCCTGAAGGGCGACAGACTGACGTTGCTGAACGCCGAAAGCTGCACGCCGCGCATGTTCATCGCCACGCCCGACAGGCCCGAGAGCTGCACTCCGTGCATCTCCCTGCCGGCAAACGACGTCATGGCGTTGAGCTGGAAGCCGTGCAGACGGGCAGCTCCGCCGAGCAGACCGACGTTAAGATACGATGTGCGCACCGCGCTGCTGTCGGTGCGTCCTATGGTCAGCGCCAGGTCGTGGCGCCTATATTTAAGCGAGTCTTGGGCATAAACGCCGGCACATGTTGCCAAAGACAGCAACACGGGCAACAGCCTCATGGCACGGCGGAAACGGTAACCGGGTGTGTGCATAAACATTTGTGAAATTCTACACAAAGGTAAACATTTGGCATAACAATATGCGATAAGGAGGCGAAAAACTGCTGAAAAAGTAATAAATATAACAAATTCAGTAAATCGTACACACGCTGTTATGCCGATAAGAAGTATCTTTGCATTAGCATCTGCGAGCTGCAGGCAACACGGCATAAGCCCCTTTGCGCCGCAGCCGGCTGAAGTTCAACAAGAAAGAATAAACTATTTGAGCATGGAAAACCTGATAAAATTCAACTCCATCGACGAATACAACAAGGCGATGGGCTTTGAGACGAAGCATCCGCTCGTGGCAGTGGTAGACCTGAAGAAGGCCGACAAGAAGGCATTTCCGCAGGAGGTGTCTTACTATTACGGCGTTTACGCCCTGTTCCTGAAGCAGACTTACTGCGGCGACATAACCTACGGCCGCATGCCCTACGACTATCAGGAGGGCACGGTTACGAGCTTTGCGCCCGGACAGGTTGTACATGTAAAGCACAGACCCGACTATGAGCCCAACGCTCTCGGCCTGCTCTTTCACCCCGACCTCATACGCGGCACGTCGCTTGGACAGGAGATAAAGCAGTATTCGTTCTTCTCTTATTCGTCAACCGAGGCGCTCCATCTGTCGGAACAGGAGAAGATGATATACAAGGACTGTCTCGAGAAAATCAAGATTGAAACCGAACGCCCGATAGACAACCACAGCAAGAAGCTGATATGCCGCAACATCGAACTTCTGCTCGACTACTGCATGAGGTTCTACGAGCGCCAGTTTATCACCCGTAAGGTGGTTAACCGCGACATTCTGACCAAGTTTGAGAACGAGCTCGACGGCTATTTCGAGGGCGATACGGCCGCCGTGAACGGTCTGCCTACGGTGAAATATTTTGCCGAAAAGTGCTTCCTGTCGCCCAACTACTTCGGCGATCTCATCAAGCGCGAGACGGGACGCACGCCGCAGGAGTATATACAGAACAAGATTATGGACCTGGCAAAGGACGAACTGCTGGGCACAAGAAAGACAATCAACGAGATAAGCTACGGTCTGGGGTTCCAGTATTCGCAGCACTTTAACCGCTACTTCAAGCGCAACACGGGCATGACGCCGAGCGAATACCGCAAGGCATCGGTGTAGGACGATGACGGCTAACGCTGAAAAGACAAGATGACGAGAGACACAATGCGCCATATCTGCGACACGACAAACTATGTGTGCGAGTGCAACCGCGCCTTCGACAAGGAGACGAGGCATCCGCAGGTGAGCCTGATAGACATGTCGGGCAAGAGCAGCTGCCGCAACATGGCCACCGACTGCTATGCGGTGAAGGTGGTGAGCGACGGATGCACCGCCGGCAAATGCGGACAGCACTACTACGACTTCTCCGAAGCCACCATGACGTTTGCCACGCCTGCAAGCGAGATAGACCTCAGACAGTGCGGCGGAAGGATGCTGATATTTCATCCGGACATAATAAGATGCACGCCGCTGGGCATGAGGATAAAGGACTTCTCGTTCTTTAAATACCACACGGACGAGGCGCTCCATCTGTCGTGCTGCGAACTGAAGGTGATAGGCAGATGTCTCGACGGCATCGACTGCGAGCTGAAATGGGGCGTAGACGAATACAGCAAGGCAATAATAAGCAACTGCATCGAACTGCTGCTCAACTATTGTCAGAGGTTCTACACACGCCAGTTTATCACCCGCCACGAGGCCAACACGGCTGCAATAAAGACCGTTGACGGCATAATAGACGGCTTTCTGCGCTCGGGCAAGGCCGCCACGCAGAGCATGCTGACGGCATGCCGGATAGCGCCCGAACTGAAAATGTCGGCCGAATATCTCAACGACATGATGAAGCACGAGACGGGAAAGAGCGTGAGCGAATACATACAGCTGAGGCGGATACTGATGGCAAAGGAACTGCTGCTGTCTACCGACATGACGGCAGGCGACATAGCGTCGACGCTTGGCTTCTGTGCCGAGAGCTGTTTCAACACGGTTTTCAAGAAGATTACAGGCTGCACGCCACATGAATACCGCAACGGCTGACGGCGGACAGTAAACATTTGGGTGCCGCAATGCACCCAAATACCCCAATAACAAACATCCCCATAACTCCAAATCATTAGTTTACATGGTCGCATAAGTCCCATCCCTCTCATCAATTCCCCCTCACCAAAGCCTCAACAAAAATGCTGATTAGCCTTGATTTATTTTGCCGTTAAGGCTGTTTGCATTACCTTTGCACAAAAACTAATATACTACAACCAATGAAAAGAATCGTTTTTACGCTTATCTTTGCCGTTGCCGCATGGCTATATGCCGCAGCCGAAAACTATCCTTACCGCTCTGACTATCTGTGGCTGACCGTGCCCGACCATGCCGACTGGCTCTATCAGACGGGCGAAAAGGCTAAGATTGAGGTGCAGCTGTATAAATACGGCATACCGAGAGACTGCAAGGTGAACTACGAAATAGCCGACGACATGCTGGAGGCTGACAAGAAAGGCTCTGTGAAACTCTCCGGCGGAAGGGCCACGATTGACATGGGAACGAGAAATACTCCGGGCTTCCGCGACCTCAGACTGAAAGCCACGGTTGACGGCAAGACCTACGAACATCACATAAAGGTGGGATTCTCGGTAGACAAAATCAGGCCTTACACCAAGGAGCCTGCCGACTTTATGGACTTCTGGAACAGGAACATTGAGGACATGAGGACCGTTCCGCTGAAATATACAAAGGAAAGAGCCGACGAATATTGCACCGACAAGATTGACTGTTACCTCGTGAAACTGACGCTCAACAAGCAGAAACAGGCCGTATACGCATATCTCTTTTATCCCAAAAACGCCGCAAAGGGCAGCTGTCCGGTGGTGCTGTGCCCTCCGGGAGCAGGCATAAAGACCATAAAGGAGCCGCTGCGCCACAAGTATTATGCCGAGAACGGATGTATAAGAATGGAGATGGAGATTCACGGACTCGACCCGAGAATGAGCCAGGAGATGTTCAACGACATATCCAAAGCATTCAACGGCAAGGAGAACGGCTATCTTGCCAACGGAATAGACAACCGCGACCGCTACTACATGAAGCGCGTCTATCTGGCTCTTGTGCGCTGCATCGACCTGCTGACGCAGCTGCCTGAATGGGACGGACGCAACGTAGTCGTGCAGGGAGGCAGTCAGGGCGGAGCGCTTGCACTGGTGGCTGCCGGACTCGACAGCCGCGTGACGCAGTGCATCGTCAATCATCCCGCACTGAGCGACATGGCGGCATACAGCGCCGGACTTACCGGCGGATATCCTCACTTCAACCGCATTGAGGGCATGCTCACCGAGAACAACATGAAGACCATGGCTTATTATGACGTCGTAAACTTTGCGCGCCACGTGAAAGCCGACACTTATATGACTTGGGGATATAACGACAACACGTGTCCGCCGACAACAAGCTATGCCGTATGGAACACTCTAAACTGTCCGAAAGAGGCGCTGCTGACGCCCATCAACGAGCATTGGACATCTGACGACACTGAATACGGACAGATGGAATGGATGCTGAAACATCTTAAATGATGCTTTATGTATGGCGAAATAAAAGCCGACAACATCACAGAACATAGGTGAATGGCGACTTACATAATGTCATAAGCGACAAAACATAACACCCCGCAGGCTATTGTCTGCGGGGTGTTATAGTTATAAAGACATGTTGAAAGTTACAGTTTGTCATATTCTTCATCCGTAACCGGCTCGAGCCATTCGTTCGACGCGCCCTCTTCGGCAACGGTGAACGTTACGTGCTGGAACCAGCTGTCTTTGGTTGCGCCGTGCCAGTGCTTAACGCCTTCGGGTATTTCAACCACATCTCCGGGCTTCAACATTCGGGCTTCCTTGCCCCACTCCTGATACCAGCCTGTGCCACCGACGCATATCAACACCTGTATTCCTTTGTGATGGATATGCCAGTTGTTGCGGCAACGGGGCTCAAAGGTTACGTTCGACACTGGAACCTTGCCCTGACTGAGCGGTGCAAGATAGCTGTTGCCGATGAAATATTTGGCATAAGCCGAATTGAAGTCGCCTTTTGGGAACATCATCTGCTCCACGGGCTTGCCCTCATCAAACGGCTCTCCGAACACTGCCGCAATGGCCTTGGCTGCGCGCCATGCCTCAACCTCGCCCACACGGGCAGCAAGCGTGGCCGGTATTGAGCGTATCTCGTCGTCCTTCAGCCCCATGTTGCGCGCTCCGCTTACGTGCGACTGCAACTGCGGTTCTACGCCCTGCAAGCCTGACAGCGCGCTGACGGTAACCAACTCGCGCTCGGCGTGAGTGAGATTGTTGCGCGCAAAGATGTCACCAAACAGGTGAGCCTTAAGATAATAGTCGGTGGCGGGAGCGAAATCATAAGTAAACGGCTTGCCGCTCAACTTGGTCTGCACCTCCGTTCCCTGTTTCAGTGCGTCGTATCCTTCTGCCATCGGGTCGGCATCCTTGCCCTCCTCACACGGCTTGCCCTGCTGACGGCGGCTATTGACAACGCTATGCAGTGTGCCTAAGGCGTTAAGACTGCGCGGAAATCCCGTGTAGGCATACAACTGCGACAGGGCTTCCTTAATCTCGCTCACGGTAAGTCCGGCGTCAAATCCGGCGTTGATGGCGGCAGTCAGACCGTCGATGTCGCCCTTTGCCTCAAGGCATGCAATGGCAGCCATGCACTGCTGCTTTTCGTTTAGTACGTTTTTCATATTCTCTTCAGCTTTTATCTGACTGCATACGGCCATCAACATAGCCGCCGCAATCATTGTTACATTAATCAGTTTCATGTTATAGCGTTTTGGTTACGGTGCAAAGTTAGCACATATCCTCCTTCGCCACGATACCACATTTACTGATTATTTTACCCTTTTTACACATATTTCATTACAAGACCCAAAGCCGCTCTGAAGGCCGTTTATAGCCTGACAGCGTCAGATATGCTTTATCACGCGCGCCGGAACGCCGCCAACTATCGTGTCGGCAGGCACATCCCTGGTTACCACGGCTCCGGCAGCAACCACCGAATTGTCGCCTATCGTAACGCCCTGAAGTATCGTTGCATTAGAACCTACCCACACATTGCGCCCCAAGACTATCGGAGCCGGATAAGTGAAGCGGCGATTTTCGGGCTCAAGTCCATGGTTGAGCGTGGCAAACACCACGTTGTGGCCTATCTGACAGCCGTCGCCAAGGGTTACGCCTCCATGATCCTGAAAGTGGCAGCAGGCGTTGATAAACACGTTTTCGCCTATGTGTATGTTCTTGCCGAAATCGGTATAGAACGGCGGAAACACTCTCAGCGTGTCGGGAACGGTATATCCCATAATCTCTGAGAGCAGCGACCTTACTTCCTCCTGAGTGTGAAACTCGGCGTTGAGCCTGAACGTAATGCGGCGCGCCTCGTTGCTCATCTCGTCCATAAAACTGCATATCTCGGGTGTGTTCAGCGGTTTGCCTGTGGCCACATAAGCCAAAAAGTCATTCAATGTCATAATGATATATTGTCCTTTTTTCGTTAACTGTCGTTTCATTTGTGCCTTAACCATGACCGCTCCGGCACCGCAGAGCAGCCGTTTTACTGCACGCTGCAAAGATAACTATTATCGGCATTAACCTGCATACCCATATCATGGATAATGTTATATCTTTTACTTTTTTATATTCCGGCACACGCCGCAACGACGTCTGCTCATGCCTCACGGCTACAGGCACACCGCGCGGCACGCAGCCTCAACACATAAAAATCACGGGGCGTATGCTTGCGCCATGCGTTTTTTATTCTTACATTTGCATAGAGAAACATTTTATCTGCTTCATTTTATACAAAAAACAGATTATGAACATAACGGACATTCACGTGGTGTACTTCAGTGCTACCTACACCACACGCACAATAGTAAAGGAAATAGCCAAGGCCATAGGCGGAAACATCATTGAGCACGACGTAACCAACGCCCTGCCCGAGGACGAAATAACGCTCAGCGGCGACAACAGTATGCTCATCGTTGGCGCTCCTGTCTACGTGGGACGCATACCCGAGGCTGCCGCCGAGGCGCTGAAGATGGTTCACGGCAACAATACTCCTGCCGTTGCGGTGTGCGTCTACGGCAACCGCGACTACGACGACGCGCTGCTCGAGATAAAAGACACGCTCAACGGCAACGGCTTCCGCACGTTTGCTGCCGGCGCGTTCATAGGCCGCCACTGCATATTCCCGAAGGTTGCTGAGGGCCGTCCCGATGCTTACGACCTTGAAAAGGCTGCCGCGTTCGGCAAGAGATGTGCCCAACTGCTCGCCGATGCTGCCGGAACTGACGCCTTGGGCGACCCTGAAGTGAAGGGCAACCGCCCGTACAGGGAGGCTCACAAAGTGCCGATGTGCCCAACGGGCGACAAGAATACATGTACTAAATGCATGACCTGCGTAAAGCTTTGCCCTGCCGGCGCGATAAGCAAAAGCGACCCTTGCAGCACAGACACATCCAAATGTATTGCATGCGGACGCTGCGTGGTGGTCTGTCCTCACGGCTCGCGCGCCATATATCTGCCCGCTTATGCCGAAGCTGCGGCTAAATTTACAGCGGCTTTCTCGGCAAGACGCGAGCCCGAAACGTTCTTCTAAGATATTAAAACGTAACGAAGATTATGCCAAAAGTCATTTAACGGCAACACCGTTACTGCATATCCGCAATGCCCAATGGCCGTAAGCATCACGCGGAAGTTATGCTTCTGTATTACAAAACGCCCCAAACGGCATTGTAAAAGGTATGCTTTTGCACCATAAAACACGGCCTTTTGCAGCATAAAAGGATAGCTTTTGCGCTGCAAAAGGCCGATGATTATTAAACTAAAAAGTTTTTCTCAGAAACTCATCACTCGTCACATCTGCCTGTAACGCTCTAATATTCAACGCCTTAAGATGTGACGTTCTGACTTGCCGACTCATCACATCATGGGCTTTACGCTGCCGGCGTGATGAGTGCGGACGGCAACTCATCACACTGCAACAATCTGACTAACTGAAAGTTATGCTGCAATGTGACGAGTGATGAGCTTCTGAGAAAAACTTTTTTGTATTTATTCTCCATTCACGACGGCAGATGCCAAGAGGCATTTTTCAATACACTAACGGCTGAACAACCGCAAACGCCGTCATGAAAGGCTATTCGTAATACCTGAACAGGCCGCCTTTCGACTCAACATAGCTTATCATCTCACGGAAGACTGCGTTATGACTGAGCGTCTCAACATTGCCGGTCATTATCATCTGGCGGCGCGCACGGGTCATGGCCACGTTCAGCTTGCGGTCTATGATGCGTGCGTCGTCCATGAAGCAGTTGGCTGCAAGAAACTCAAGCTGCCACCTGTTCTGCACCGTGAACGAATAGATTATCACGTCGCGCTGGCTGCCCTGATAGCGCTCTACGGTGTCTATGGATATGTCTTCAAGCTCCTTTATCCCGGTTTTCTCAATCTCCTTGCGTATCACGGCTATCTGATTGCGGTAAGGCACTATTACGCCCACGCTCTTGGCTGCGCTGAAACTGCTGCTGAGCATGGAGTAAAGACGGCTAAGAAGGTCGGCCACTATGGTTGCCTCGCTTGTGTTCACCTTGTCGGACACATCGGGACGGCGGCACGGCTGCGACGGAATGAAGATCATGCGGTGAGTGCGCAGCAGCGTGTCGAGCTTGTCTGTAAGGCCTGTGTCGGCATAATTGAGCGACGTTTCCTTCTGATGCTTCAGCGGAACAGGCTCGAGATGCTCGCTGGCGTAGAACTCACGGCAGGGGAACTCTGCCACGTCGGGGTGCATACGGCCATGACGGCGCAGCACACCTGTAAACTCGGTGCGGCCGGCGGCGCGCTCTGTGCGCAGCAGACGCTCAAAGAGCGAGTTGCGGCAGTTGTCGAGTCCGATGGAACGCAGCGCCTCGCTGCTCACAGCCGACTCGGTTTCGCTCTGCAGCACCACAGCCGGCAGCTGCTTATGGTCGCCTACAAGGATAAAGCGGTCGATGCTGCAACGCGTGCGCAAGCCGCCTTCGTGGTCGTGGGCGGCAAGCAGACCGATAAGTCCCGGCTCAAGTATCTGCGACGCCTCGTCGACAATGGCCAACGAGAAGTGCTTCAGGCTGAACACGAAAGGCCGCGACATGAGCATTGACGTGGTGGCGGTGATGATGCGCACCGAGGCTATGCGCTCGCGGATGTCGGACAGGCGGGGACAGTTGCGCACAGCCTCGCCAATAAGACGATGCTTGAAACGGCGGTCGCAGCTGTATTCGCTGCCCAGCCTCAGATAGTCGAGCGAGGCGTCTTCGAGCATTGCGCATATCTCGTCTACGGCCCTGTTGGTGTATGCCATGAGCAAAACCGACGCACCGGGGCGCGTAAGTTCATCCTCAACCATAAACCTCAGAGCCATTGATGTCTTGCCCGTGCCGGGCGGACCGACGAGCAGATAATAGTCGGATGCCTGCATTGCGCCCAGCAGTATGTCGTCGTAGCTCGGATTATAGCTCTTTGTAAGCCTTACGCCCTCGTTTCTGCGAGGGGCACGCTGACCGAGAAGCAGACTGCGGCGGTCGTCGGGAGCGGTTACAAACTCAAGCAATGCGCGCGCTCCGCTGCTGCCCGAAGCGTCTGTTCCGGCATGCTCTATGGCATATACCATTGCCTTATGCATGTCGTCGGGCATATCCTCGGGATACTGAACCTGCAGAACGTCGGGGTTCTGCTGTCCGTCTGTCAGCACAACAGTTATCTCGTCAGTGTGCAGTTCGTCGATGTTTCCCTTGTAAAGTATGGCGTTGCGCACATCGGGAACGCTGTCGGCACGATACTGATAGAGATAAATCATGTCGCCGCGGCGGAAGTTTGGCAAGAAACCCTCGCCCTGTCCGGGCACGGAGAGCGTTATGCGGTCGGGCACGGAACTGCCTTCGGCACACTCCTTTGCCTTTATCGTCAGGCCGGTGTATATGTTGCCGGTCTCCAGCTTTTCTGCCAGCGGCATATTCCAGAGGTCTGCCGAACAGCTTGTTACGCCTTCCTGCGAGCCTACCTTGCCTAAGAGCTGCTCACGATATACGAACGTCATCATGCGGCAGAAATACTCGCGCTCTAACGGCGGCATAGCTGCCAACGGCCCCGTTACGGCCTCTATCTGCGGCAGAAGGTAGCGCTGAAAGAACGATGAAGCGGTCTTTGTGGTGTTGAGCGTGGCGGGCGTAAGTTCGGGCAGCACGCTGTCGAAGCCGGCGAGGGCTATGTCGAAGTCGGCAGCGACAATCTTGTTGCGCAGACTGATGGCCTCAGCGAAGAGCTTGCGATAGAAGGCTACGGCAAGGAAGCCCTGTGCCGGAGGATATTTAGAATAGAGCAGACGGATGTCTGTCTTGTTGAAACCGAGGTTGAAGTTGTATCTCAGCACGCCGTAATAAAGCAGCAGCTGAACATAATGCGGCTCAAGCTGCAGGCCCTTGCCGCCCGACTGTGCGGCGCGCTCTATGTTGAGGTTGCGCCCCGACTTCTGCTCAACAAGCAGACGGAAGTCGGTGGTCATGAGGTCGACACGGCCCTGAAGGCCAAGACGCTCGCAGACGAACGACGGCTCGAGCACAACGCGACTGCGGTCGTATTCGCCGAACATGCCCGTAACGGCGGCGTTGATATTGGATGCCTGCACGGCGGCGTTAGCCTTGAACACGGCAGGATTGAAGTCTGTGCATGTTGAATATTCGAGAGCCTTCTCGCTGAAACTCGATTTCAGCGTAGACGCCATGCTGTAGGTGCCGCGACTGTTGATAATATCGTCGAGCACGCTGCCGGCAAGATTACCGAGGAGTATTGCCTGACTGTTGGCGCGCGGCTTCATTCGGTCGAGGGTGTATATCAGCGGATGGTGACCATACTCCTTAAAGCATGCGGCTATTGAGCTGATGTCAATAAGATAGTCGGGCTCTACGATAACGAGCGAAGGCACGATGATGTCGCATCTCACGTCGCCCTCGCTGCCGCTGTATGTGCATGAACCTTCGAGTTTGCAGTCGAGCAGGTTGAGCTGCATGCCCTCTCGCAGCAGTTCGGAGAGATAAGTGAGGTCGTCTGCCGTATAGTCGGCAGCAAGCATGGCTCCGCCAAGCACGTCTTCGGCCGACACATAGATATATTTGTCGTCGAACCCTCTTACGATACATCTCACGTATCTTACGTCGGTGCCTTCGGCCTTGGTGTAAGGCTTGCGCTCGGCAGGCAGCACACGGAGCAGCTCGCCCGGCACATCGGTGCCCGTAACGGCAGAGATGAAGCGGCTGAGGGCACGCATATCGTAGAAGAAATCTTCGCGCGAGAGCGGCTCACTGCTGTTGGTATGGCGGCGCATGGCCTGAACTGCAATCCAGTCGGGCAGCTTGACGTTGTGCCTCTTGCACAGATAGTCTACCTGCGAAAAGAGGTTACCGAAGGCCTGTCCCGTGTCGCGCAGTCCCTCATGACAGGTCAGTACCAGCGTCTCGTGCGCCATCTTGTTGACGCTCTTAGCATCGGCAGTATCATAAAGGCGCATAAGTTCTAAAACGCGAGAAAAGAGTTCACTATTAACGTCTTTATAATTCACAATTCACGATTTTATAATTCACGTTTATAATTCATAATTCACAATTCATAATTGAGCAAATCCAAATTTCGTTTCATAATTTAAACGAGCCATCACCCCATATCTTAATATATATTCCATATATAGAATGACACCCGCCCAATTATGAATTATGAAACGTAGTTCAGCGTTAGCTAATTGTGAATTATGAATTATCATTGTCCTCCCAGCCTGCTGAAAAATTCTATTATCTCTTCCCAAGTCTTGAATGTGTCGCTTCCAAACTTGATTAGCGTGCCCATGAAGTCGGCTGCGCCATACTCTTCTGACGGGTCGATGAGGTAGTCGCCGTAGATAAGGTCCTTGCGGTTGGTGAACACAAGGTGCTGCCATGCCGGAACGTTTACCACATCTTCAGCCCAGCGCATCACTTCGGCAATGTATTCAGGGTTGTAGGCAGGCGACGGAGCAACGATATACATGGCGTAATGCTCAAAGAGATAGCGGAACGCCTTCATAGCGCTCGACATCTGATTGCCGCGCGCGTCGCGCAGCGTGTCGATGCTGACGTATATTATAGGGCGCTCACGATGCTCCTGTCTGTCGTCTATCCACTGCACTACGGGCAGCACAGAGTGGAGCAATATCTTGTCGTTCATGCGGTGCTCGCCGTGAAAGCTGATGGCGTTGCGGTAGTGCTGCGAGAACAGGTCGCGCGTGTGCACCACGGGGTCTTCGTCGCCGAATAGTCCGTAAACCCTGTCGCGGCTCTCCTCATCGGTTACGCCGGCAAAGCATTTGGCGGTAATCTCCTTATATTCCTCCACGAGAGCCTTTGTTACGATAAACTCCTGCACGCCGTCCTGACGGGGATTAAGAAAGGTGTTCTTGCCCAGCATGCCATGCTTCAGCATGGTGTCGCCCATCTGAAAGGCAGGGTTTACCAATATGCGGTCGTATCCGTAGAGCATCTCGGCATACATTCCACCCATCGACGTACCGATAATCAGGTCGGGATTTTCAGTCTCGCAAGTATGGTGAAGCAGGTCCATGGCCTCGGCAGGATGCAGCGGCAGGTCGGGAGCCACTACGGTGGCGCCGGGCAGCATCTCGCGAATCTTGACGACAGTGCCCGACTGTCCCGATGAACTGAAACCATGAACATAAAGGATTTTCTTCCCCTTCATTATCTCGGGGAACTGTATAGCATAATTATTTTCCATTGTTTTTGCAAGCTATAAGGATGTTACTCTGACGGGATGCAAAGTTAATGAAAATATTTCTCACGGAGAAAGGCGCGGCAGGGATAAAGGTTTAAAAAATCGGAACGCCGGCGGACGAAATGCGAAATGCCGTCTTTTGCATTGCGAAAGGTAACCTTTCAGGCTGCAAAAGGTGGTCTTTTAGAGGCTAAAACATGGCCTTTTGCAACACACTGAATATCAAGAGGTTACAAAGGCGAGTAAAAGACAGGCGAAAACGGGGTTGAAAATTCGTTTTGACCATTATTTACGCATCTTCATCATGACTTACCGACAAAAAGAAAAGGCACGCCTGACATACGATGCCGGGCGTGCCGTTGATGTGTGATGCGCCACGAGGGGCGCATGCTGTTGCATGATTTAGCGCACGATAACCTTCTTGATTGTGCCGTCGCTCATGCGTATAATGTTGATGCCGCGCTGCGGAGCGTTGAGCATCTTGCCGTCGAGCGTGTAGCGGCCTGTTTCCTCAGCCTTAGCGCCTTCAACGGCATCAATGTCTGTAGCCTCAGTTACTTCTACGCTTACAACGGTCTCAGCCAGTTTGCCGTTAGAGTTGATCTGGATGGTTATGTCTGCCTTGCCTGCCTTGAGCGGAGTTATCACGAGGTCGCCGTCGGCCATTTCAGCCTTCAGCACTTCTTCGTCGCTCACCTCCTTGACGGTCTTCACGATGGCAGCGTCCATGTTGTCGGCATCGGTAGCCACGTCTTTCAGCGAAACGGTGGTGCCGTCCTCTGTTGTAAGGCTTACGGGGTCGATGTCGGCAACGACAGGAGCCTCGTTGTCGGGGAATACCGGAAGCGACGGGAACCAGTAGTTGCTTATCATTGAATACTCAGCTATCTGCTTGCCTTCGTTGTCATATTTGCGCACAACGTAGGTCGGGTCGCCGTAGCCTTTGTAGAGGCTTACTATGGCTTCGTCGGTAACAGGGTCTATGCGGAACGAGCATCCGTAGATCTGCCAGCCGTCGGGGTCGTCGTTATAGTCGATGAACGTGCTGAAGGTGTTGCTGTCGATGTCGTATTTATAGACGGTCTTGCCGCTGAACCAGCTGCTGTTTCCGCCGTTCCAGTAGAGCACGTTGTTCTGCTTGCTTGCGCAGAAGCAGTCGGGTGTCCATGCATACCATGAGTTTGCCGGACCGAAGATGCCTTCGGGGCACTCTATGACGGTCTGCTCGAGCGTTGCGGGGTTGAGCTTTACTATACGTGTGTCGGCCTGGCCTGAACCTGACGATGCAGCCAGACTGAGCCACAAGTTGCCGTCTTTCGACAGTACCACAGAGCCGAAGCCCCATCCTTCGGGAGCCTCAACGGTCTGCTCTACCTCGTCGGTTGCGGGATTGATGACGAGCAGTCCGTTCTTCTGATGAACGGCAAACACGCGGTCGTTCACGCGCACCATGTTGCCAATCTGTCCTCCGTAGAGCTGCTGATACGGGTCGTCGCTGTCTGTTCCGGCTCCGCCCACGCTGCCCGTAATCTCCAGTTTGTCGAGGTCGAGAACGTAGATGCCGTTGCTTGTGCCTACGTATGCCTTGTGCTCGTCCACTCCGAGGAAGCCGCGGCCGTCGGCAATGCTTGAGCCATTGTCGTCAACGGCAATGTTTTCTATCTGCTTCAGCACCTTCATTGTCTTGGCGTCGCAGATGGTTATGCGTCCGCCCATGATGCTTGCGCCAGGATCTTTGGGCTGCTTGGCTATGATGAAGAACTTGTCGCCGTAGATGGCTCCATACTGCACGGTGGCTCCAAGCTCAACGCCGGGATTCTCCTTCTGCACCACGCGGTAAACCCATTCGCCCTCGTCGGTGAGGAAGTTTACGGTAGAGTTCTGGTGGCCATACCAGTCTTCGTTCACGATAAACGTGCCTTTGGTGTAGTCAACCAGCACGGGCTCTGACGTCAGCGCAGGCAGATAATACAGCTCGCCAATCATGTTGCCCATGTTCATGTCGCTCATGTCTCTCACGGCCGACCATCCGTCAACACATCCGTCGACAAGTTTGCGGCCCGTTGCGCCCACGTTAGAGTAGCCGAAAGCCTCGCCCGGAGTGTCGCACACCCAGTAAGACAGATAGCCGTCATACCAGCCTGAGAACCAGAGGTCGTCCTCGTCGGCCGACACATAGCTGTCAAAGTCATAGCTTGTGGTGTGCAGCAGTCCGTCCTCATCAGGCTCCACGGCCTCGCCGTTCTTTGTTATGCTGAATCCGTCGCCGTCAAAGTCGTAGCCCACACCACCAATGGTGGTGCCGTAAGGAGTGTTGCCATAAACGAGAACGATGAAGTTAGGGTCGTTCTTTGCTATGTTGCAGAGCATTGCTGCACCCGTGCCGTCGGCCTCGTCGGTCCAGCGGTAGCCCCACACATAGAGGCGTTCCTCGCGGCTGTCGTTCCATTTGATGACGAGCGCGGCCTGCTTGTCGCCCTCGCCTATCCAGCGCGTAATCTTAGAGAAGTCGACATCGCACGTGTTGTCGGTGGCCGACATCATTACGGTTCCGTTCTTGATGTTGCGCGGAACGCCCTGCACCTTTATTGTCTGGGCAATGGCAAACACGCCCGACAGCAGTGCAAACAACAATAAGTAAATCTTTTTCTTCATAAAGAACTTAACTTTTAAAAATTAAACATGTTTGTTATTTATTTGTCTGTTTTGCTCGTCTTATAGTCATGGGAGCCGCATTGGGTTGCATGTCGGCCTGCACGTGCAGGTCTTGCGCACGCGAAATCTCGGTAGATGTCTCGCCCACCCATCCGCAATACTGGTTTACGCCGGTGTAGACACGTATGAAGTCGGCACCCGGCAGACTGACTTTGTTACCCTGACTGTCCACAGCCCAGCCTATGTCGAAGCTGTTAAGGCCTATGGAGTCGTTGGGATGATTGTCGGCATAGCCCCACGGATATGAGTAAAGAACATAGTAAGAGCCCCATCCGCTCACGTCCTTGCCGTTGTCAGGCAGGCGCGTTCCGCTGAACGTAAGCTCGTCGGCATCTATCCATTCGGGATAATAGCTCTGCGTGTGGTACATGTTCTTATATATATGTCCGCTGTTTCCGCGGTTGTCTTTCCATGGTATGTAGAGCGTGTCGGTGAGCGTTCCCGATATGTCGGGCACAGGATCGTGCTCCACCGGACGGCTGTAGGTTATGCCGTAGTTCTTTATCGTGGCGCTGTTGTTATATTCGCTGCCGGCAAGCTCATACCATTCGTCGTCGTCAGGGTGTCCGTTCATGTTGCGGTCGAACGCCACCATCACTATGCCCGGCTCACAGTTGCCGCCCCGTTGCTCGGCATATCCTGGTATGTCTGAGTAGAACGAGTTGCCTTTTATGTAAAAGTCTTTCTCGCCCGGCACGTTCACCACAGTGTGGTCGAAGGCAAACGTAACGTAGCCTCCATAGGCTCCGAGGGTTATCATCACGTCGTTCACGAGGTCGTCCTCGGCCTTCTGCCTCATTGTTTCAGTGTCGTCGCCAGGCTCATATATGGGCATCGTGTTGACAAACTGGCCCGGAGCGGGGCAATATTCATACACGCTTGCCGTATAGGGACTATACTCCACTTCCTCGTGAAGCACCGTAACGGGAAACGTCTGCTTATATCCGCGCCCGCCGTCGTCAAGTTCGAAGGTAATCACATACTCGCCTTCGTGCTGCGCGAGGAAGATATACTCGCGCTCGGTGGAAAGGAGCGAGTCGCCGCCCGATGCCGTCCTGACGGTCCAGCGGTAAGAGTCGCCGGTGTAGGCAGGGGCTAGTCTGAGCTTCTTCATGCGCTCGATGTAGTAATAGTCGTCAAGACCCGAACTGACATTCTCGGCGTCGCGTTCGCACGAACACGGCAACACAGCCGCCACAACAACGGCAGACATGACCGAAAGGCGCACTATATGATGTTTTATTCTGCTCATAATGAATTATTTTGAAGAACCTTTTATGAAGCACATGTGGGCAGGAATGTCGCCCGTGCGCACGCTCCACTTGTGTTTTCCTTCTTTCGAATAGCAGTGAAGCACGCCGCTCGACACGTAGTTTTTGGCGTCGGTGATGTATATGTCACCTGTGTCGGGATGTATGCTGATGCCATACGGAATGGTGATGTCGGCCTGCGTGCCGTCGGTTATGAACGAGTCGCTCACGCGCTTCATCGTCTCCGTGTTTATTATTCCGTAGGTTATGGTGTTCTGCTGGGTATAGTTGTTCCACTCGGTGCTGTAGTAATAGAGCGAGTCGCCGCTGATGCAGAAGTTCGAGCAGGGAATGTTGAGCGTGTCGGTTACTTCCATCTCGTTGCGTCCGCTCTTCTTCTGGAGCACGTAGAGATTAGAACTTATGGTCTCATAGTCGCCTCGCGACGTAACCCAAAGCCGTCCGTGGCGGTCGGCCCTGATGCGGTGGAGGTTGATTCCGACGGGTATCTTCTGCATCTGCCTGAACCCTTCAAACTCTATCACCGACACGGTGTTGTCGTAGTTGGGCGCCATATAGCCGCCGGAGTTGGCCACATAGAGGTATTCGCCGAGCACTTCGAGCTCTTCGGGCTGGTAGCCAACGGTGCATTTGTCCACCACCTTGAGCGTGAGCGTGTCCACCTTGTAGACCGCACCCTTGACAGCGTTGGGATTGTTGAGCTGAACCGGGCCGACATAGGAGCTGACGTAGGCGTGGCCGCGGTAGAAGTTTACGTAGCGGCAGTTGGGTATGTCCACCTGAGATATGCGCACCCCGGTGCGTGCGTCGAGCACTTCCATCTTGTTGGAGCAGTTGACCACGACGTAGAGTTTTGAGCCGTAGACACGTATGTCGTTGCCGACGTCGCCAAGTTCCTTTATGACATGAGGATTGCGCTCGGCGTAGAGGTTGCGCACATAGTAGCCCTGCACGAAGTCGAGATAGTCGAGCGTGCACTTGTTGCTGCCCATGTTGCCCTCGTTGAGCAGGTACATGCCTACGACATCGCTGCCTTCGGGCACGGTTACGGGCAGTATGTCGTACTCCGTAGGCACCACGACCTCGTCTTCGCGGCATGACGACAGAAGGACAGCCGACAGCAGGAGGATATACAGAAAATGTATGTTGTGCATCATAATTCAAAACTTAGGGTAAGACGATAGTTGCGCTTGGGCATGGGATAGTTGAGTATCACGTCGTAGTCCTGGCTAAAGAGATTGTTAACTTCGAGCTGAACCTTGGCCGAATAGCGGCTCCAGCGGAAGCTGCGCGCAATGGAGATGTCGCTCGTGTACCACGGCTGCGTGTGGTTATAAACGATGTTTTCCTGCTGATTGTAGCGCTCGCCGGTGTAGATGAAGCTGTAGTTAAGGCTCCATGAGCGCCATGTTGCCTGAACGATTGCCGAGCCGCTGTGCCATGGGATGTAGGGTATCTGGTCGCGATAGTAGGTGTCGGCCGGACTGGTTACGTCGATTGCTTCCTGATAGGTGTACTGAAGTTTGCCGGTGATGTAGAGGTCGCGCAGCGGATTGAGCGTGAGCGAGCCGGTCAGGTCAACGCCGGTGATGCGCACACGGCCCAGATTGAGCATGGTCCAGCGGAACTGCGCGCCCTTGGGATAGGCCACAATCTTGTCGCGGACGAAGTTGCGGTAAGCATCGGCATGAAGGCTCCATTCGGTCAGGAAGCCGCTGCTGCGGCGACTGTCGTAGGCAAAACCGATGTTGTATTGGGTGGTGTATTCGGGCCGCAGCTGCGAGTTGCCCATGTCGGCATAGTAAAGGTCGTTGAACGTCGGCATGCGGAAACTGCGCTTGGCAAAGGCGCGGAGCGTAAAATCAGAGCTGCCGAAGGGCGCCCACGACAGGAAGAAGGCGGGAGTAAGCACGGTCTTGTCGCCTGCCGACTTGGCCAGACGGGTGCGGTCGTGAACGTAGTTGAGCACAAGGCTGCCCTGCATCTTGACACGGCCGAGGGTAATGGCGGTGGCTGCCGAGAGGAAATGGTGCCAGCGTGTGGGATAAACGAAGCCGTACATATCGGCATCCATCGTGTTCCACTGCACGTCGTAGGCAGCCGAAACGTCCCAGAAGTTGGTGATGTTATACAGATGTGACGACGACAGATACAGCTCCTTCTGCCGGTAAACGTTGTCGATCATCATCACGGTGGTGTCCTTGTTGACATATTTGGTGAGATAATAGGCATACTTTGCCATCAGGCGGGTGTGATATCGGCTGCCGAAATCTTTCTGTATTGAGCCTTGCACAAACGAGTTGTTGTCCCAGATGCGCTCGCCGCGGCGCCAAACATTGTTGACAATGGCCCCCGGCACGCCGCGCTCCGAGGTGTAGTTGTATGCCTTGAGCATCCACTCGCCGCCGCTGATAGTGCCGAACAACGCGCCCTCCATGCGCGTGGCGCGCACGTCGCCGTTCTGTCTTACGGCGGTGGTGTCGTACATTATCTCGTCGGTCATGACGGCCTTGCGGCGGTAGCGGAACTTATACTTGCCGCTACTGCTGAGCCACTCGCCGCTGAACGACGCCGACACCTTGTCGGAAAGACGCAGCTCTATGAGCAGGGCGGGATTGACAAGGTCGAACGAACCTGTCTTCAGCGTGGCCTTGAGATGATAGTTGGTGCTGTCGGCAAACACGGGGCGGCGCGTCCACATGTATATGGAGCCGGCCGAGTTGAAGTCTTTTGCCGACTGGAATATCTGGCTCTTCTGTCCGTTATAGAGCGATATTGCCTGCATGTTGTCGAGCGAGAACATGCCGAGGTCCACCTGTCCGTTCTGCGCGTTAGACAGCTGTATGCCGTCGTAGAACACTCCCACGTGGTTGGTGCCCATGCTTCGTATGTTGACGGTCTTGATACCGCCCACTCCGCCGTAGTCTTTCAGCTGCACGCCGGCAAAGAACCTGAGCGCGTCGGCCACACTCAGGCTGTTGAGCCGCTGCAGTTCTTCGCCCTTAAGCTGCTGCGACGGAATGACACTGCGCTGGCTGTTGCCCAGCACTACCACTTCGTTAAGTCTCTGCACACTGTCGAGACGGCTCACATGCTTTTGCGCATAGCCCGTAAAGACAGCCATGCACAAGAACATAATGGCTAATCTTTGTTTCATAAAAAATTAAGAATGCTCTCCTGAAGCCTAATCCACGAGGCTGCGGAAGGTTATTAAAACAGCAAGGCAGGTCTTCTGACTTACCGCCCGGATGCGAACGCCTTCCCGAAAAAATGTCAGTGGCTTCATTGTTCGCACCCCGATATAAGGGCGGATTACAGCAGCGGGTCTGTCCGGGATTCTCACCCGGTTCCCTTTTAATCGCCATACGGCGAACCGTTGCGTGGGCAAAGTTAAGTGTTTTTATATTAACGGCACCATGTTTTTACATAAATGTTTTAAATTTAACATATCGGCAGGTAAACAGCGAGTTGACAGACATGACGGCACAGTACATCGGCACAAGGCACAAGAACTACTGCCGGAACATGGGCCAAGACACATGGACAGAAAGGCGGAAAGCAGCAGGACTAAAGGTCTGCTGACGCCAAAGAAAAGGCATGGCGAAAGCAGCATGAATGTAAAAAGACCACGTTTTGCGATGTAAAAGGTATCCTTTTAGGCTACAAAAGATGGTCTTTCAGGAGCCAAAAGACCACCTTTTGCAACGCGCTGAATATCAACACATTACAAAGGCGCATAAAAAGCGGTCTGCCTTACCGCAAAACCACTACGCACACTAACCTTAGACGGACTGCCCGGACATTGTTTATCTGTGATGCATTCCTCCCCCGGAAACATCTATGCGACAAAGACAGCCACAGGCGTGTGTAACGGCGAACGAAAACAACAAAGTATTTTGATTTGGATTTGCCTTAAAATCCTTATCTTTGCATGACAACAAACATGAAATAAGCTATTTATGCATAAAAAGGCAATATATATAATGATGCTGGTTGCGGTGCTGCTTGCGTCATGCAGTTCACCCGGAAGGAAGGCGCTGGAGCTAAGCGACAATATGCTGAAGACAGCACCGGAGAGAGCATTGGCCATACTGGACTCTATAGAAAATGCCGGCGGACTGAACAGGGAAGAGCAGCTACACCTGGTATGGAACCGGGCTATGGCCCATCAGATAATGGGGATGTCTCTGGCTGAGGACGAACAGCTGCCGGATGCCATCATGCACTATCGTGAAGAGGCCGACAAGCAAACAGACAGCTATCTTCTGGAGGCATCGTACCTGAACTGGAAAGGCAAGAGGGCTGACGCCATAAACGTCCTAAACAAAGGGATTGGCAAGATTAAGGATTCAACAAAACGGGTTAAGCTGATGGCCGAACAGGCAAGGCTGCTTGAGCTTCAGCGGGAATACAGCAAGGCTGCCGAGGTGATGAAAAGGGCGCTGGAACTTAATCCGACGGAACGTGACAAAGCAATATTGAACTATAAGATAGGGCTGAACCTTTCGTTAGCGGGAGCCCCTCGGTCGGAACACTTTTACAGCCAAAGCGTAAGGATGGCCACGGAGAACGGCGACACGGCCATGGCGTGTGAGTTTCTGCGCAACTATGCCGACTATCTGGCAAACAACGGAAAGTATCGCCAATCTAACAACGTTTACCGCGAGATAAGCCGAATGATGCCGCAGATGGCAGGCCTGTCGGCCATTCAGATGGCCATGGCAGGAAACTATATCAATCTGCACATGCCCGACTCTGCGCGCATCTGCAACGAAAAGGCTATAGAGAGCGAAGCGAGACTTGAGGCAAAAGGCTTTGACGACATTTCGCGCAGGATGGTGATAGAGCTGGAGCGCTGCCTGCTAGACTACGGGGACGGAAAGCCCGTATCTTATGTTGGCTTATCCCGGTATTGCGACTCGATAACTGCCGACATGCATGCCAAGGAGAGCACCCTGGCAAGACGGCAGGAAGCGAAGGAGCGCCTGCAGTGGGCAAACCATGAACTGAGACTTGACAGACAGCGTATGGGATGGATGCTGGCGGCAGCAGTGCTGTTGCTTCTGCTCGGCGTGGCTGGCGGATGGATATATTACAGGAACCGACTAAGCCGGCTGGCAGAAGCCGAAAACAGCATAGACACGCTGAAAAGGATGCTGAAAGAGACGCAGACTCCGGCGGAAGAAACACCTGAAGAAAAGCAGCAGAGGAGTGAAGACGACGCCTTCTTCAAGAAAATACTTTTGCAGCAACTTGGAATAATACGCATGGTGGCAAGCACCCCGACCAACCATAACCAGGCTCTTCTGAAACGCATAGCCGGCATCAGTGAGGGCAAGATTCAGACAGACAGCCTGCTTGTGTGGCCTGATCTTTATCTTGTAATTGACCGTCTTTATGACAACTTCCACAACAGGCTTACGGAACGATACGGCAATGTGCTTACGGAAAAGGAAATACAGATTGCCTGCCTGTTGTGTGCCGGCTTCTCAACAAAAGAGATTGGCGTAGTAACACAGCAGTCGGATGCAACGATTTATGTCCGCAAGACTTCCATCAGGAAGAAGACCGGGGCTGCCGAAGGACAGGACATCGTGTCCTACATCAACGGCATTAAGGCCGATTAAGACGCGGCAGGGCTACATTTAGATTTACAAAAAGCGTAACCACTGATATTCAGCAGGTTACGCTTTTCTTATTAAGACTTTTTATTTGTCTGTTTAGTCGTTGTAAGGTTCTTCTTCGCCGTAACTTTGCATCGTCAGAAGCTTAAATCCATAAAGGGCGCATGGGGCATATTATCATGACGCCCGGCCTCTGACGACAAACCATAATATCAACAAAACGGAGAAGAACTATAATGAGAAAAAGCAGATTTGTAAAAACAGCAGGCAGACTGTTGGTCATCATGCTTATTGTGCTTGCATCAGCCGGACAACTGCATCTGCCCGGACACGGCAACAGGACCAACAGAAGTTTTGAAGAGGCGGTAGTAAGCCATGTGCAGGCCACACTTGACAAGGGAGAAAAAGTAGAACTCGGCAGCAGATTCTTATGTAAAGACTATAAGGAAAACGGCGAGCTGCGTTTCGCCTGCAACGTAACTTACAGTGTGGTTTCAGAAAATGGCGTAAAAGAAATGCATACAGCCCATGTGGTATGCAACGGAGATAAAGACAGAATAATTGAATGGAAGGAGATTGAGAAGCAATGAACATAAGGAAACGTTTCACATTGGTTGTGGCAGCAGGCCTTGCCTTATCCTCATTATCCGGCAAGGACATAAAAGGCCGTGTTACCGATACTGACGGTGTGCCTATGGAATTTGTAAATGTGGTACTTCTTCATGATTCTGCATTTGTCGACGGAGTTATTACCGACGGCAACGGCTGTTTCTGTCTGTCATACGACGCAGCGCAGGGATTAAGGCTAAGACTGTCATACGTGGGTTTCGACTCAAGATATGTCGACATCACTCCTGACGGCGAACTGGGCGACATCAGGATGACAGCCTCAGCCAACACCATGCTGGAGAATGTGGTGATAAAAGGCAATGCCTCTAAAACTTATCTGAAGGGAAACGCTCTGGTAACGAATGTGGAGAACAGCATCCTGGCCAAGGCAGGAACGGCAAAAGATGTGCTCAGACAGATTCCAATGGTTGTTGAAACCAACGGCAATCTGGAAATATTTGGCAAGGGGACGCCTGCCGTTTATATCAACGGACGTAAGATCAACGACTTGCAGGAATTATCAACACTATTGTCCGGCAATATCCGGAATGTGGAGGTGATAAGCAATCCAGGCTCATCTTATGCGGCAGATGCAAAGGCCGTTATACGCATCCGCACGAAAAAGCCACAGGGCGACGGATGGAGCGGCACGTTCAGGTCGGAAGACGGATTCAGACATTACTTTCAAAGTGGCAACATGATGAACCTTAAATACCGTGCAGGAGGTTTTGAAGTATTCTCCACCTTGACATACGATACGGGCAGAAGCAGGGAGAAGAAGTTTACAGACATGGCTACTGTTACAAAATCGGAATGGAACCAGCAGCTCTCCACGGCCAACACCAGGCATTATAACGGCTTTTCAGGCAAATTGGGCTTTTCATGGACAATCAGCAGCGGCCATTACATAGGAGCCTTTTATCAGAACGAATATGCAAAGAATGAAATAAGGTCGTTTCTTGAAAGCGATGTGTCTGAAAACGGAACGTTTTACGACAGTTGGAGCACTGATGCCGACGACATATCGGAGAACACTCCAAGGCATGCTGCGAACATTTATTACAACGGGCAGATAAACAAACTAAGCATTGACTTCAATGCCGATTACATCTGGAACAGAGGAACGCAGCACACCACCAATGAAGAGACAAGCCTGATGCAGGAAGACCGCTACATAACGACATACAGCAAACGCAAGACCAGCATGGCTGCCGAGAAACTGGCATTAAGCTATCCTGTAGGGAAAGGTGTCTTGACATTGGGCGAGGAATATACAAGATCCAGCACAGACAACCGCTTCAATACTGAATACTCCAACCTCAACAGCAGTCATTCAACGATAAAGGAAAGCAATATAGCCTGCTTTGTTGAGATAATGCAGCAGTTAGGCCGGATAAGCATCGGTGCGGGACTGAGGTATGAACATGTAAACTATGACTATTTTGAGCATTCTCGGTCTGAAAACAACCTCAGCCGGACCTATAACAACATCTTCCCTTCATTCAATGCCAACACAAGGCTGGGCGACCTGCAGATGTCGCTATCATATGGCAACAGGGTGGAAAGGCCGGGCTATTCGGCGCTGAATGCCAATGTTTCATATCTTAACAGAATGACGTACGAGTCGGGCAATCCGCGCCTACAGCCAACAAGACTGCACAACCTGGAGTACAGAATGGTGTGGAGGAACTATTTTGCACAGGTGGCCTATACCTATTTTGACAATCCCATTGTAAATACCACCAGGCCATACAGCAACGACGGAGAGATAACCATCATTACTTATGAGAACTTCAGCAGGAGGCACTTCGTGCAGGCATTTATGGGCGGACAGTTCAGACTTGGGATATGGCAGCCGCGTGTAAATGTGGGAATGTTTACGCAGTGGTTTGACATTGTGGCCAACGGCAACAGCAAAAGCATGAACAAGCCCATAGGCATTGTGCAATGGCAAAATGCGATACATCTGCCAATGGACATCTGGCTGAACATCGACTGCCAGTTTACAACTGCGGGAAATGACAGAAATATCTATGCGGCACATTCTTCATACATAAATGCAAAGCTATACAAGGATTTCTGCAAGAACAGACTTAGCATGACACTTGAGGCACGCGACATATTCAACGGCTCACGCCAGAATCTTACTCTATACAACAATGCCGTAATCCTTAACCAAAGGAATTTCAGTGACATTCGATGCCTGATGTTCACACTGCAGTACAACTTCAACGTAACACGTGACCGATACAGAGGCACGGGCGCCGGCAACACGGAGAAAAAACGCTTATAAATATAAGGCAAAAACCTTGTGTGGTTGGAATAAATCCTAGCAGATGGCACAGGATAAGACTGCTGCAACGGCGAAACAGACGGGAAAGATTCAGGGCGGCACGCTGCTGGAAAAACATTGCAGAATGCCGCCCTGAACGGTATGGTATTAAGAACTGAACAAAAGACCGTAAGCCGCAGATGAGGCAAGCCTGCGGATTTATCCCAGCGTGATGTTCTCTACGTCAACCCGCTCATGCAGGAAGAGCTGGGCCGACTCGCGGAACTTGTCGGTGTTCTCCGTGGTGAGATAATGACACAAGCCGTTCTTTGTACACTTTGCCTCTATGTCGGGATGGCGCACAAAGTAGTCTTTTAGGCTGTTGGACACATACTCGCCCTGCGGAACTATCTTGACACCGCGCGGCGTATACTTCAGAATCTTGTTGAGCAGCAGAGGATAGTGAGTGCAGCCGAGGATGATTGAGTCAATCTGCGGGTCGCGTATCATGAGGTTCTCAATGCGCTTCTTTACAAAATAGTCAGCACCCGGACCGTCGTACTCGTTGTTCTCCACAAGTGGAACCCACATTGGGCAAGGCTCGCCCGTAACGGTGATGTCGGGGAATAGCTTGTTTATCTCGAGCACATAGCTCTCGCTCTTTATTGTTCCCTCGGTGGCAACGATGCCCACGTGGCGGCTCTGAGTGATGCTGCCTATACACTCGGCCGTGGGACGGATGATGCCCAGCACACGGCGGTTAGGGTCGAGAGAGGGCAGGTCGTTCTGCTGAATGGAGCGCAGGGCCTTGGCAGAAGCCGTGTTGCATGCCAGGATTACGAGATGACAGCCCATGCTGAAAAGCTTCATGACAGCCTGCCGCGTAAACTGGTAAACCACGTCGAACGAGCGCGCTCCGTAAGGCGCACGTGCGTTGTCGCCAAGATAAAGATAATCATAGTGTGGCAGAATGTTGCGCATCTGATGCAGGATGGTAAGTCCGCCGTAACCCGAATCGAACACTCCTATAGGGCCTGGTTTTTCTGAAAGCTGCATAAGCACTGATATTTTATACGTTGAAGGCTGCCTGCAAATGCGCTGCTGACAAATTAAGTCAATAGAGCACGGGCATACAGCCGTGGAAATAAGGCCGGACCTGCCACACAAGGCGCACGGCTCCGGCCTGAAAAAGACATCAGCCACGCACGTCTGAGGCCATAAGGCAGAACCTCAAAGACATGCCGACATGACAAATAACTGTACGGCATGCACGGCCTGAGCCGGCATGCTGCTATTTCTCCAAGTATGTAAACATGTTGCGCACCAGCGAGCTTATATCCTCACCGCTCGTAGTGTCGATATACGGCACGGCGTCGTTGTCGGTGTTGAGGATAAAGGCATATCCGCGCTCGCGGCCAACCTGACGCAATATTTCGTTAAGACGCTTCTTCAGAGGCGCATACATGTCGGCCTCGGCCTGCTCGAGCAGGCGGGCAGCTTCTTTCTTGAAAGACACGCTGTTGTTGAGAAGCTCCTGCAACTCATATTGTCTTTTCTTCAGAATTGAAGGCGCAAAGTCTTTCTGACCCTCAAGAAACGCCTCATATTTCTGGTTGAACTCTTCTTCAGAGCGCTTTGTCTCGTTGGCATACTGACGCTTAAGCTCAGCCAGACTCTTCTGCATGTCGGCATAGCCGGGCATTGCCTTGATGGCCTCGCTATAGCTTAAATAACCAAACTTAACCTGTGCGTCGGCCATGGCAGCCGGCAGGAGCAACAACAAAAAAAGAATAAGTTTCTTCATAGAGGCATAGTTAAAAAGTCAAAAGCGCCGCCTCCCAGATGGAAAGCAGCGCTCGTTATAGTGTTTAATTATTTCAGTTTATTCATTTCAGCTTTCACATCTGCCGTAACATCCTTGCTCAGAGTGTCGCTGATGTAAGGTATACCGCCCGATACGTCCATGATGTAAACATATCCGCCGTTCTTACCTACATTCTTTATGGCAGTCATTATCTTGGTCATGATAGGCTGCATCTTCTCCTGCTGAGCTTTCTGCAGAGCCTGCTGGTTGTCCTGCAGAGCCTGCTGATATTTCTGGAACAGCTGCTGCAGTGAAGCCTCTGTCTCCTGACGCTTTGTCTCGTTCATTGTGCTCTTTGTACGGTCATACTCGTCAGACTTTTTCTGAATTTCGTCCTGCATGGCCTTCATATCATTCTCATACTGCTTTGACTGAGCTTCAAGCTCACCGCGGGCCTTTATGAATTCGGGAAGGCTCTGCATGATAGCCTGTGCGTCAACATGTCCGAACTTAGCGTTCTGGGCAAACAATGTCAGAGGTGCGCACAGCAACAACATTAAAACTAGTTTTTTCATTTCTTAATTGCAATTTTTATATTTAAATGTTTATTATTTGTCTGCAAAGATAATGCAAGCAGCGAGAACTACAAAATAAAAGAGTGTGAAATGCGCTTTTATTTTAATTTCAGGCGCCGGCCATATCTTGTTCAAACACAAGACATTAGTTAGAATAGCCCAACTTCGACAGCACTTCGTTGCTTATGTCTATCTTCGGCGAGCCGAAAATGATGCTTGTGTCTGACGCACGGTCGAGTATGAGCGAATATCCGCGCAGGTCGGCAATGTCCTTCACCGCGTTGTAGATTTCCTCCTGAATCGGAGTCATCAGACTGGTGCGCTTCTTGAAGAGCTCGCCCTCCGGTCCGAAATACTTGCGCTTAAGCTCGCTGGCCTCCTTCTCCTTGTTCATTATGGCCTCCTGGCGCTCCTTCTTCTGCTCCTGAGAGAGGAACACCACCTCGTTCTGATAGTTCTTGTACATGGTCTGAGCCTCTGTGTTGAGGGCGTCCACCTCTGCCTGCCACTTCTTGGCCACCTGGGTGAGCTGCTCGTTGGCACGCTCATAGGCAGGGATGTTCTTCAGGATATACTCCATGTCGACAAGAGCAAACTTCTGCGCACTGGCCGTAAATGCAACGGCCAGCATGGCAAACATCATCAATATCTTCTTCATACTTTCTTCTCCTTATTATAAATTAAACTGACAAAACCGACGTGACAGATACGCCTATATGTCCTGACGGCCAATTTATTAACTCTCTTTATCTTGACATTCGGCATCTAAGCCATTAGAATTCCTGTCCGAGGATGAAGTGGAACTGTGAGCCGCCGCGTGTGCCGAACACCTTGTCGAAGCCGTAAGCCCAGTCGATACCCATAAGACCTACCATCGGCAAGAAGATGCGGACACCGATACCGGCTGAACGCTTCATGTCGAACGGGTTAAAGTCCTTGGTGTCGTTCCATGCGTTACCAGCCTCAAGGAATCCAAGACCATAGATCGTGGTGTTGCCGAGCAGGAACGGATAACGAAGCTCAAGAGTGAAGCGGTCGTAGGCATAGCCCTCATATCCGTAAGGAGTGAGGCTACCGTTGTCGTATCCGCGCAAGCCGATAGTTTCTTCGGCATAACCTGTTGAGTAGCCGCTCATACCGTCACCACCCATATAGTAGGTTTCGAAAGGCGACTTCTTATACTTGTTGTAAGAACCGAGCAGACCGAACTCTACGCGGGTCATGAGCACGAAACACTTCTGTCCGTTGGTAAGTGCGGTATATGTCTTGGCGCGGAACTTCCACTTGTGATACTCAACCCAGCGGTATTTCTCCTGCTGCTCGGCTGTGTATGTCGGCGACTCCGGATTGACGGCAAGGTTCTTGTAGTCCTTATGATTGAACGCTGACCAAGGCGGAGTGATTGTGAGCGATGCCATGAACTCTGAACCGCGGCGCGGGAAGAGCTGGTTGTCGGTAGATACACGCGACAGGGTGATGCCCAGGTTAAGGTTGTTACAGTTACCGTTGGTAACGATAAAGTACTGCCAGTTCTTCAGCATATAGCGCTGGTAGGCCAGCTCGACAGACAACTGGAAGTAGTCGTCAGGCCAGCGCAGACGCTTACCCCATCCCACTGACACACCGAGCAGCTTGACATACTTGTCGGGGTCGTAGAAGTTTTCATAATAATTATTGTAACTGTTGCCGACACCATACAGGTAATTGTAATAGTTTTCCATGTAAGCGTTGTTGTAATAGTTGCTCGACACGTCGGTCTGCTTAGAGAAGTAAGCTCCGACGGTGAACTGTATAGGACGCTTTCCGCCGAACCAGTTGGTTGAGTAAGATGCGTTGTACGACTGATAATACGTACCGTTGGTCTGCGCTCCGATAGAAAGCACCTCACCGTCGCCGACGGGCAATATGCCGCGGTGCTCCTTATTCTTGTTGAAGAGGTTGGCCATTGAGAAGTTGTTGAGCTTCAAGCCGATACGTCCGATGACACCGGTCTGTCCCCAACCGAGCGAGAACTCAACCTGGTCGTTAGACTTCTGAACAAGCTCCCAGTTGATGTCAACGGTTCCGTCTTCATAGTTAGGTCTTACATCCGGATTGATCTGCTCAGGGTCGAAGTGTCCCATAGACGCCATTTCACGTGCCGAACGCATCAAGGCTTCCTTCGAGAAGAGGTCGCCCGGCTTTGTTCTCAGCTCACGGCGCACAACGTTTTCATACACACGGGTGTTACCGTTGATGCGCACACGGCTGATGTGGGCCTGGTTGCCCTCCATGATACGCATCTCAAGGTCGATAGAGTCGCCCACGATGTTCACCTCGGTAGGCTGCAGATTGTAGAACAGATAACCGTTGTTCCAGTACTCATTGCCCACAGCGTCGTCGTCTTCAGAGAGTCGCTTGTGCATGAATTTCTGGTTATACACATCACCTTTCTTCATGCCGAGCAGACGGCTCAGATAGTCGGTTGAGAACACGGTGTTGCCCACCCATGTTATGTTTCTTATATAATATTTCTTTCCTTCGTCCACCTTCAGATAAATGCTGACATGCTTGTCGTCAACGTTCCATACGCTGTCTTCAACGATGGTGGCGTCGCGATAGCCAAGTTCGTTATACTTGTCTATAAGGTTCTGCTTATCAGTCTTATATCGTTCGGGGGTATATTTCTTCGATTTAAGGAATGTCGACAGCTTGCCGGCCTCGTGTGTCTTGGTGAAGGCACCCTTTGTGAACAGTCCGCCCTTAATCTTAGAGTCGCTCAGGTTCTTGTTGCCCTCAATGATAATCTGGCGCACCTTCATCTTCTCCTTCTTGTCAATCTCGACGTCAAGTATCACCTGATTCTTAGCCGTTACGTCGTCGCGCTGGCGTATGTTTATCTCAGCATTCTTATAACCCTTGTCGTCGAAATAGTTTTTGGCCAGCAGCTCAGCACGGTCTATCATGTTAGGCGTAATCTGGTTGCCCTTAAGAAGTCCGAGCTTTGTCTCAAGGTCCTCGCGTTCCGACTTCTTCACACCTATATAATTAATGGTTGACACACGCGGGCGCAGAGCCAGATAGAAGTGCAGATAGATTTTGTCGCCTACGATAGAGTCGGCCGCAATCTGCACGTTTGAAAACAGTCCGTGCTTCCAATAGCGCTTCACTGCCTCTGTAATCTCCTGACCCGGAAGCTCTATTTTCTGGCCGACGGTAAGGCCCGAAATACCCGTAAGCATATAATCTTCGTAACCTTCCACGCCTGACACAGCAATTCCGCCGATAACACCGGAACGCGGAGTGCCCGCATAAGAGATTTCAGGATTAACAATCTTTTCCTGCGCTACAGCCCCAATGCTGAAAAGCAATGCAGCGAGCAGTGTCAAGCATCCTATTATTCTGTTCATCTTATATGTCTGTTGTCTTGAATATTAATTATCGTTTTCAACTTGTTCCTCGGTCTTGCCGAAGCGTCTCTGGCGCTTCTGATAGCTTGCTATGGCCTCATGCAGGCTCTGCTCGTCGAAGTCGGGCCAGTAAGTGTCGCAGAAATAAAGCTCCGAATAGGCTATCTGCCAGAGCAGATAGTTGGATATGCGCACCTCTCCGCCCGTGCGTATCAGCAGGTCGGGGTCGGGCATGAAGCGTGTCTGCATGTGGTCTGCCACGACATTCTCGTCGATTGCGTCGATTGCGAGACGTCCGTCCTTAACCTCGGCGGCTATGTTCTTTACGGCGTTGGTTATCTCCCACTTTGAAGAGTAGCTGAGAGCCACCACCATCGTCATGGCACTGTTGTCCTTGGTGTGCTCCATTGTCTCGTCCAGCTTCTCCCTGACCTGTAGCGGAAGCCTGTCGACATCACCGATAACGCGGAAGCGCACATTGTTCTTCATGAATATCTCGTCCTCAAGAGCCGTAAGCACAAGGCCCATAAGTGCGGCCACCTCATCGGCGGGGCGGTTCCAGTTTTCGGTTGAGAAGGTGTAAAGCGTCAGATACTTCACGCCGAGCTTCACACACTCTGACGTGATTTTCCTAACCGACTCAACACCGGCCTGATGGCCGTAGCTGCGCTTCTTGCCGCGCTCAGTTGCCCATCTGCCGTTGCCGTCCATGATGATGGCAATGTGCTGCGGTATGCGGTTCATGTCAATCTTAGTCTCAGTCATCTTTATTACATGTTATACATTTAGGCATGAAGCTGTAGGTTAATGTCAGCTTCAGAGCCGAATAGCAGTCAGTATTTTTGAAAAGTCCCGAACTCTTGATGCAGTAAGGGTCTGCCACGCCGTCGAGCTTGTCGCTGAGCGAGAAGTGGACAGCCCACTCAAGGCCAAGGTTCAGCCGCGACCCTATTTTATATTTCACGCCCAGGCCGAGCGGAAGGTTTGCCGTAAACACGTTGTCGGCGTCTGCCTTTACGTATGTTGCGCCAAGTCCGAGGAATATGAACGGAGTGAGGCGCTTGGCTCCTCTGTACTCACGGCCCGTGCCGTAAGGCCAGAAGTTGTATTCATAAGTTATTCCGAGGTCGATGAGCGTGTTGCTGAATTCAACCGGATTGTCGGAATACTCGGGATACCATGTCTCAAGCCCGGCCGAGCTGCCCTTCAGCTTTCCGTATGAGAGGTCGAGCTTAAGGCCCATGTACGGATTGATTACACGTCTGAGAATGAGCGACGCCATGGGCTGCATGTTCTTGGTCACGTTGCCGTTGAAGTCACCCTCGTATGCCACCATGCCTGCACCCACACCAATCTCCATCTTATATTCGTTGTCGTCTTGTGCCATTGCACAAAGCGACAGCGCCGAAACAATGATGCAAAGCAGGATTTTTCTCATTTACGGGTGGTGAACTGTTATTATACGGTTATTTTGTTATTTTGTGAACGAGGTCTGGTTGTCGGCCCATCCCAGCTTGTTGAGCCTTCCGCGCCACACCTGTCCGTTGCCGCCGCATATTATCCAAAGGCAGTTTTCGTCGTCAACCGTTATGGCAAACGTGTTGCTCGTTCCGTTGGTGAAGCCCTCGGGCATAACATAGCTGTCGTCTGTATGCCATGTCAGTCCGTTGTCCTGGCTTACATATATCTTTCCGAATGCTTTTTCCTTGCATGTGCCGAGCGCTGTTCCGCCCATGGCTATGAGCACGTCGCCGTAACGTGTCATCTTGAGGTCAGACAGGCGCGGCAGCTGATAATTGTTCTCTTCGTTGCATTCTATCCATGAGTGCTGCTCCGAACCTGGGGCATACTCCTCTATCTTGCTCCACACGAAAGCCACAGAGTCTGCCGTAAAGGCGTCGTCGGCAGGATTGCCGGCTATTATTATGCGCTCTGAGCTTTTGTCTGTGTTAAGCGCGAAGGTGGCAAGTCCGGCATTGTGCACGGGCAGCTTTGCCTCGTCGCCTACTATGTTGTCGGCTGTCCATGTGGCACCGTTGTCGGCAGAGCTTACGGGTCTGCCTGCCGCATCCATGGCATACATCTTGCTTGTGCCTGCGCCAAGAAGCTGTCTGACATCAGTGGCTGCCACTGCTGTCCAGGCCGTTCCGTCGGCAGATGTCATCACGGTGCCGTTGCTGAGCGTATACAGCATGTTGTCCTTCACGATAACGCTCTTGTAAGCGTCGGCGTCGAGCTGAGTTGCCGCAGTCAGGGCGGTCCATGTGCCTGCCGCATCAGCTGTAAGAGCAGTAGTTGCCGTTCCGTTGCTTCCGAACAGCATCACCTTGCCGTTGAGCGTAACGGCCTTCATGCCGCTCATGGCCGTAAAGCGCGGCTCCACGGGCAGAGCGTTCCAGCGGAATGAGTCGGGATCTTCCTTATGGACGTTCACGCTGACCTTGTAGGCACGATAGTATGCTCCGCCTACCGAATATACTCTGAACTCGCGCGGCTGTGTGAAGTCTACAGAGTCAGAGCTGCTGTAATACGACAGGGTGTCGCTGTCTACATTCTTTATCACCACGATGCCCGAGTTCTTGCTTCCTACGTTGCATATCACGTGCGCGGCATCAGTGCCTGCGGGCAGAGAGTCGGGGTTGTAAATCTCGCGTTTAAGCTGGTCGATGTAGAATTTGTAGTTGCTGCCGGTAATCTCTACCTTGTAGACGCTGTCCTCTCCTTCGGATGACAGAGTGTGAAGATACTGATTGACCGTACCTAAAGAAAATGACGTTATGGCGGTGTCGTCATAATATACAAAATTGTTGTCGTTGTCGTCACTAAGGCATGAAGCCAGTAAAAATGTCCCGGAGAACAGTATTGCCAAACACTGGATAATACGTTTCATTCGCTGAATATTTTCTATTTTTAGCTGCAAATTTAATCAGAATTCCTTAAATAAAGCCTGATTTTAAATACTTTATTGTCTAAATTATTAATAAATTGGACTTTTTATATACATATATAAGTTTTTTTAAAGTTTTTATAAAAAAGAGGCCGGTATGAATCACTCACGCCGACCTCACAAAACCTTAACTGATGTTGGTGTTAATCAAATTAATGATGTACATTTTGGTCATCAACAAAATCTAAGACCAACATCACTTAATTAAAAATCTAATAACATAATCTTTACCTTAAATCTATCAAACTACTAACCTATGAAAACGTATTCTCACGAACACGAAGCAAAGATAGCGCATTGTGTGCGAACACACAAGCGTTTTCCTTTGTTTTTTGCATCAAAAAGCTGTTTTTTTGACTTAAATCAAAACACTTGTTTTTCGTCAACGCAAACAGGCTGCCGCACGACAGCCAACTGCCTAAAACGGCCCGAACGGCCACGGAACATGCCCTCGCACGCCGCAGCATGCACGAACGGAAACCGGGCGGCGGCAGCCTGCACTGGAGCTAAAAGCCGGCGGCAGGACATGACAAAAGCCGCGCCCGGCCACACACGCACATGCATGCAGGCCGGGCGCACATACCGCCCTGAAAGGGACAAAACGACTATCACGCAGCGGCATCAGCGGCGAGTGAACACCATGCCGTCTACGACAAAGCTCTCCTTAACTCCGCCAGATGCACCGACAGATACGGGCGACTTGACCGTAATCTGGCGTGTTGACGGGTTATAAACGAGCACGGCACGGTAAGTGTTGCCGTCGCGTCCGCCTACATACTCAATCACAGCCTTGTTGCCCTCTATCTTGCGGGCCCTTATCAGGCTGTTGTCCACCTTCATTCCGTTGCCGTATGCAACATAAATAGTTCCGTAGCACATCTCGCTTCCGCCTTCGGCGTTTTCCTCATACATGCTCTTGTAGTAGAGATTTATGCGCAGCGTGCCGTCGCCCTTTGCCAGTTTCCATTCACCGTTGAACGGCGACGCCCTGTGCAGGACATACGAATTCTGCGGCAGTTTCTTCAGTTCGTCGTCTACATACGAGAAGCCGTCGCTGCTGGTCATCTTCAAACTGCCGTCTGCCATATACTCGAAGCTGAGCTTGGAGTCTTTCTCGGCAAAGTAGGCTGTGGCCGTGGCCCTGTTGCCGCTCATCTTAAGGTTTTCAATCGTATACGCCATCGACGTGTCATCGGGCTTGATTCTTATAATGCCGGCACACGGGTCGCCGTCCATCGAGTTAGGGTCAGATATGCTCTTTCCGTAGAAGTCGATGTCGACATACAGTCCGTCGGCATACCAGGCACCCTTGAACGGACGGGCAGTCTGAGCCTGAGCCGCAGTTACAGACGAGAATAACAACACACTGATAATAGCTTTTAGCAGCATTGCAGGTTTCATAATTTTAAGATAAGATGGTTAGGTTAAACATTTAAGAAACTCATCTCCGCGGGGCGTACAAGGGCGGAAGCCGCACAATGACACGCACGGGATATTTTTTTACAAAGGTATATAAAAAAACAGATTTTTTACGCCCGGTAGATAAGAAAGTCAAGACCGCGACTATCTTTGTGGTAAAAACGAGGTCACAGGGTTTCCCCATCCTCATATGTCCAACGGGCTTGGTGTCCCAATAAAAAAATAC